>JAEEGL010041262.1_pt1 | contig 21983 bp, 17 predicted proteins | sample 9134231 | NCBI WGS metagenome assembly JAEEGL01 (sample SAMN16246548, study PRJNA631951) | gut metagenome | biome: gut microbiome; feature: rumen; material: fiber-attached | host: Bos | place: Iran: Karaj | collected 2018-10 | reverse complement strand
TATAGATGGCAGTAGTGCAGCCATCAGATATGGAATTCGCCGAAATCTTTTGCATATAATCGCATATGTTCCATAAACCGCAATCATAATCAAGGAGATCGCAATACCCATTCCGGAAAACAGGCAGCATGCACAACCCCCCGCAGCAAGCCATAGCCAGGCTCCGCGCGTATCTTCATCTTCAATTTGTAGAAGAAGGAAAAGAAACATAGGAATCATCACAGCCGCCACTACCGCTTTTCCCTGCCAGATTCTGGTCAATGCAAACACAGCCTGTGTATATGCATTTCCTGCCATAAACAAACAGATAACCGCAACCATCAACAGAAAGATGCCCCGCTCCATTGTTCCTTTGAACAATCTTTTCCCAATCTGATCATATACCAGATAGGAAAGCGCAAGAAGGATCGGCGCATAGATTGTATGCGCAATTACCGCCGGACGTATAAATGTCACCCTGCTGATCACCGCGATATACATCCCCCAGGGAGAAAAAACATCCTTCTGCATTTCTCCCACAAACCGGCCGATATACTCACCTGTAGCGGGATTATGCAGGTACATCATATTTTTTGTCAGCGCATCATTTGCTTCTGCAATCCATCGGGCGTCATCCTCATCCAAATGCATACCAATTACGTACATGCCCATCTGGCCCAGGATCACAAGCAATGCCAGTATCAGGGGAATATACTGATACCAGGGTTTCTGAAACCGGATTTCCGGTTTCACCTTCCGGCAGAATCCCAACACAACCAGACCCGCTGCCATTACAGAAAAGCTGATCCAAAGCATACTGAAAGACAAACGAAGATGAATCATAGGTACTGCAACCGCCTGAAACAGTGCCCAGAGAATCACCTGACCATACAGATAGGCACTTCCCATGGTTTTCCTGCGAAAAGCATAGCCAACCCACAGCGGAGCAGAAAACACCGTCAGCGCCAGAATGCACTGAATCACTATCATTACTAACTAAAACCTTTCCTTTCTGTCACTCTGCTTTCAGTCCGGCTTCTGCAACATATCTTGCCACTGCATCCCGCCAGTCCGGTAATAGTCTAAAGCCCGCCTCCTCAAGCTTGGACTTGTCCAGTCTGCTGTTAAACGGTCTTGCCGCTACAGACAGCCCGTATTCAGCTGTGCTGACCCGGTTGACAGTCACATCCATACCCGCCGCATGGTAAGACTCTTCCGCAAGATCAGCCCAGGAAATATACTCTCCAGGGTTTGATTCGGAATTCGTCGCGTGATAATAACCGTACTTCTCGGTCTCAATCATATCAACAAGCAGTCTGGCCAGATCTTTGGTATATGTCGGTGTACCAATCTGGTCATTCACAACGCGCACCTGCGGATGCGTTTTTCCCACATTAATCATCGTCTTGATGAAGTTCTTTCCGTTCAATCCGAAAACCCATGCAATACGGACAATAAAGAACTTCTTCATAATAACGGAAACCGCCAGTTCACCATCCAGTTTGCTCTGCCCATAGACATTCAACGGTGCATAACACTTGTCATCCGGTTCCCATGGGCGCTCTCCCTGACCGTCAAACACATAATCCGTCGAAATATAGAGCATCTTTGCGTCAATAACCTTAGCAGCCTCCGCAATATTCTGCGTGCCTTCAGCATTAATCCTGTGGACAATCGACTGATTTGCAGGATCCTCTGCACCATCCACATTCGTCCATGCAGCGCAATGGATTATCGCATCGGGGTTAATCTCCGTGATTACTTTTCCCACTGCATCCTTGTTTGTAATATCCAGCTGAACATACTGCGCCCGGGTCACAGCAGAATCGTCATCCACCCCGCTGTATACAGTCTGAATATCCGAACCGATTCCTTCATGGCCTCTTTCCGCCAGTTCATTCATCACATCATGTCCTAACTGTCCGCCTACGCCTGTAATGAATACTTTCATTCGCATCTTCCCCAAAAAGATATTATTATATGCATATGTAACCCGTAGACATTATTTATAATGTCTACTATCACTTCCGTTCCAACATACAATTCAACTTAATAACTATATACATTTTTATAACAATAATTTATAAGACCATAGATAACAATTCAAACCATTAGTTAATTTCTGATCCAGATTTTCTATAGAGTTAAATTGAATTATTTATCATATCGTTCGAATTATATCAGCAACTCACATCTAAAAGTTGAGCTTTGCCATGTATCATCAATTCCATGCTGTCAGCTGGTATAAATATGCAATCACCCTTATAGAACCTAAGCATAACATCATTATCTCCATAGAGTAATCCGCATCCGTCAATGCACAATAGTGCATGGAAACTATTACCTCCTGTTCTGAATTTGGCTATTTTTCTGTCCTCTGAATTTATAATTAATCGATCCACTCTAAAATATTGGCAACTTGTTAGAAGTTCGCTTGCACTACCATTCTGATACTTCAAGACCCGCATGGGTTGACGGGGAGGCATACTACTTTTCAAGTTTGCTGTTTCAAGTGCTTTATCAATATGTAACAAACGTTTCTGCCCTCTTTTGTCTTTTCTATTATAATCATATAATCTATATGTCACATTGCTATTCTCTTGGATTTCCGCAATAAGACACCCCGCTCCAATAGCATGAATAGTACCCGATTCAATAAAAAAAACATCATCTTTAAAAACAGGAACATAATTCAGGTATTCACACATACAGCCATCGAATATTGCTTTTTTAATTTGTTCCGGATTCATATCTCTTTTTAATCCATATATCAATCTAGAGTCTTTTCTCGAGGCCAACACATACCACATCTCCGTCTTTCCCCGTTGACCTTCATGTTTTATAGCATACTCATCATCCGGATGAACTTGAACACTCAAATCGGTATTCGCGTCTATTAGCTTAATTATGATCGGTAATTCTGGTTTTCCATCTGTTATCTTCAAAACATGTTCGCCCAGCCATTCTGGATGTGCTGCTAAAACATCTCCCAATAATGCTCCCTTAACCGTACTTTGACCATCTGGATGCGTAGAACAAACCCACGCTTCTGCAAATGGTTCAATTAATACATTTAAATGAAAATCATCATTAAGTCTCGATCCACCCCAAAGATAATCCTTAGCAGCTGGCTCTAATAAAAATGGCTTATTCATATTTTATAATCTTTCTTTTGATTGTAGATAATAGCCATCATTCGGGCATCTCATATTTTTTCTTGTCATTAACAGAAATGCTCGTTCCAAGCTGTACCTCAATCAACTGTAATCCTTCTTCTCCGGAAACTACTGTATGTTTGCAACCTGCGGCCATAGTAATGACATCCCCCATTTTTACTGGTTGTTCCATGCCATCAACAATTGTTTTTCCTGTGCCCCTAATCACTGTCCAAACCTCATCACGTTTCTCGTGGCTGTGATAATTCATACTATGGCCTGGATTCAGCGTTACTTTGACCGTCATACTGCATTCTTCTATATCTAAAACCCGATATGATCCCCAGCTTTTCTCAGCAAACATAATCTGTTGGTCAATAGCATCCACAAAAGGCTTAATATAGCTACTTTGTTCTTTATCAGAAACCAGTATCCCTTCTGGAGAAGCTGAAACAACAACATTTTTCAACCCCATGCAAAGGATTGGAACACCCAATTCATTAATCGCATGAACATTCTCACACGTGTCACTAAAACGCACATCACCAACAGCTCTTTCTTCCATTGCTTCAGCAAGCGTATTCCAGGTCCCAAGATCCTTCCATGTTCCTCTATAACACAAGACCTCAATGCTCGTCTCTTGTTCTACCACAGCATAGTCGAAACTAATCTTCTTAAGATTAGCATATTCTATAAATAATTGCTCATGGTTATCAGTTCCTAATAATGCTCTCGCTTTATTCAGTACATATGAAAGCTTATAAGCAAACACGCCTCCATTCCATAAAGCACCCTCTGCAATGTATTCTGCCGCCTTTTCCGCAGTTGGTTTTTCCGTAAACTCCCAATTCAGTATACCATTATTATTTCGCGGTTTTATGTACCCGTACTTCTCAGATGGATATGTTGGTTTAATACCCATGAGAACCAAATTATGTGTCCCATTCTGTGCTGCTTCGCACATCGTCTTCAGAGTTTTAAAGTACTCCGCTTCCACATATGGATCAACTGGACAAACCACCACTGCTTCATCTACAGAAACGCCCTGACAATCATGCAAATAAGCTGTTGCAAGAGCAATAGCTGCAAAAGTGTCACGGCGACATGGTTCAACAGAGATCCCCACGTCTGGTCCCAATTGATTATGTATTGCAGAAACCTGAGATTTGGATGTGGCTATTGTGACCGTTGCATCTGGATCTACTGTTTTGATTTGTCTATAAATACGCTGTACCATAGACTCATAATCACCGGAATATTCGGTTCCCATGGGAACCTGGTTTTCTGGTCTCTTAAATATCTTGATAAATTGTTTTGATCTTATATCATTGGAGAGCGGCCACAAGCGTTTTCCAGAGCCACCGGATAACAGGATTATATTCATGTTCTACACCCTTCCACGAACTATTATCTGCTTAAGATTATCGCTCCGCTCTCATAGGATTATTCAGAAAATCTTGATACGAAAAGCGAATACCATCTTCAAGTTCTGTTTTATATGTCCAGCCCAAAGCTGTTGCCTTGCTGACATCCAACAGTTTTCTTGGTGTACCATTCGGCTTTGTCGTATCCCACTCTATCTTTCCTGTATACCCTACTACTTTTGCTACCAGTTCTGTTAACTCTTTAATGGTCAATTCTTTCCCTGTCCCTGCATTAACAGTTTCATTTCCACTGTAGTTATTCATCAGGAACACACATAGATTAGCGAGATCATCAACATATAAAAATTCACGCAACGGACTACCATCACCCCAACAAATGACTGATTTTGATCCACTCTCTTTAGCCTCATGAAAACGGCGAATCAGCGCAGGTAAAACATGGCTGTGTGTCGGATGATAATTATCATTGGGGCCATATAGATTAGTCGGCATGACGCTAATATAATCCGTTCCATATTGCCTATTTAAAAATTCGCAGTACTTCAATCCGGAAATCTTGGCAAGAGCATACGCTTCATTGGTTTTTTCAAGTTCACCCGTCAAAAGGCAGCTTTCTTTCATCGGCTGGGGGGCCATACGAGGATAAATGCACGATGAGCCCAAAAATTCAAGTTTTTTGCATCCGTTTTTCCAAGCGCTGTGGATTACATTCATCTCAAGCATCATATTATCATACATAAAATCCGCAAGAGCTGATTCATTTGCAACAATTCCCCCAACTTTCGCCGCAGCCAGAAAAACATATTCCGGTTTTTCAAATGCAAAAAAATCCTCTACTGCCTCCTGCCTCAAAAGATCCAGTTCTTTATGCGTTCTGGTGACTATATTATTATACCCCTGCCGCATTAACTCGCGGACAATAGCAGACCCCACCATCCCACAATGGCCTGCCACATATATTTTTGCATTTTTCTCCATCATACTATTACACGCCCTTCTGACATAAATGTTGTATCAGACTCATTTCGCTCATTATGCGTTCATCATTGCCTTTTCTCTTTTTGCGAGCCGTCGATCGTGTTCTGCCATAATTCTGACAAGGTCCTCATAGGAAGTTTTTTGAGGATTCCATCCCAGAACCGTTTTGGCTTTTGTCGGATCTCCCCAGAGGTTGTCTACATCTGTCGGTCTAAACCATTGCGGATTAACACATACCAGCATTTTCCCTGTTACTGAATCGTATCCTTTTTCATCCAGACCTGACCCTTCCCAACGAAGATTAATACCATTTGCAGCAAAAGCTTTCTCAGTAAAGTCACGAACTGTATGCTGTTCACCTGTTGCGATAACAAAATCATCCGGTTTTTCCTGTTGGAGGATCAGCCACATACACTCCACATAATCCTTCGCGTATCCCCAATCACGAAGGCTATCCATATTACCCAATTCCAAATGGTCCTGAAGTCCTTCCGCAATCCGTCCTGCGGAAAGTGTGATCTTTCTGGTAACAAAGGTTTCTCCACGGCGCTCAGATTCATGATTAAAAAGGATACCATTAACAGCAAACATGTCATATGCTTCTCGATATTCTTTTGTAATCCAGAAACCATATTGTTTAGCCACAGCATACGGACTGTATGGATGGAACGGCGTAGTTTCGCATTGTGGTACTTCTTCCACCTTGCCATATAATTCAGATGTGCTGGCCTGATATATTTTTGTTTTCTTTGTCAATCCTAAAATTCGTACTGCCTCCAGTATTCTTAACACACCTAAGGCATCAACATCTCCACTGTATTCAGGCACATCAAAGGAGACTTGAACATGGCTTTGAGCCGCTAGATTATATATTTCATCGGGTTGTGTCAGATTGATAATGCGAATAAGAGAAGAACTGTCACTCAAGTCACCATCATGTAATGTTATTTTATCTAGTAGATGCTCAATTCGTCCCATATTCGATATGCTGGAACGGCGATGAATACCATGCACCTGATATCCTTTCTCAAGCAGAAACTCTGCCAGATAAGAACCATCTTGACCTGTAATTCCTGTAATCAATGCCTTCTTCATTCTCTTTTCCTCCATCATTTTACTCAACAGCAAACGAGCGTGAACATTCTTATATCAAAACTTTTTTATAATATTTACAATTCTATTCTTCTATTATCTTTATACTGTCTGTTCTTACATGAGTTTATACTTTGCTTTCAAAAGAATAATCATCTTGAATAGAAGTCCTGAAAGTCTCTTGCATCATTAATTCCATAATCTCTACACACAAACATTTTGATTCTATTATACCAACAAATAATCTCATTAATCTGCAGGATTTTAACACCAGCAAATCTGCCAACATGTGCCATAATAATCCATAAGAAAAACATCATAAATCAGTTAACAACTCACTTACCATGCACCATAAGATTTATTAAACCCAAAATTTCTCCGTCGGATCGCACATATCGGCATCTGAAAGCATATTAAACATATCCGGTTTCGCCTTTATCATATCATATATATGTGCAGCATAGTAAATGTCATGAATGGATAATCCGATATTATATGCAAGAATTCTTTCTTTATCGTTTTCTCTTCCTACCGCTTTTTCGTTTACAACATCACTAACCTCTGCATAATAGCGAAACTTGTCAAAATTCTTAAAATGATCAACATGTCCCGTATCATCTGCATATACTTTATCAAAAAACAAATCACAGTTCGTAAACCCACGAGTGTGAACCGGAACAACTAAAACACCTTCATCAAACCATGAATCTTGAGCTATATCATCTTCAAAATATGTTGCACAGGAAAGAATCACATCAGATCCTTTAATACATTCTTCAACAGTGTCTACAATAATAAACTCAATATTCGGATACTTGTAAAATCTCTTCTGAAACTCTTCTGCTTGGTCTTTATAACGCAGTAATTTTACCTTTATCGGTTTATCATACATGGAAGCCAAAATCAGCACACTACTACGCGCAACATTCCCCAAGCCAATTAAACCTATTGTGTTCCAGTTTTCCTTTGCAAAATGAATTACTGAATGCGCAGCAACTGCTCCTGTCCTCATTGCGGTTATCCAATTACCATCCATTAATGCAAGAAACTCGCCCGAATCAGCATTGAACAGCAGGATTTTACTGTCTAATGATGGCTTCCTGTTTGGATATCTTGTTACAATTTTTACTCCTCCAACATATGAATCTTTGGCTTGCGAAACAATACACGGCATTACATTACAGAAAATGTTACCCGGCATATTCATATGCGTTTTTGCCGGTAATTGGGCTGTTTTTTTGTTTTTAATCATATCCTCTACCCATCGATAACAATCTATGGGCGAAATATTCAGAGACTTAACATTATCAAAACTGATTATTTTCATATTGTCCCTTCCAATTCTGCTTTCATAGCCCTGATGAGTATATCATTGTCTTCCGTATTCCTGATGGCAAGCCGTAAATAGTTTCTGCCATTTGTTTTCGTTGTCAATTCCTTTATGAGGAGATTGTGCTTTACCAATAATCTCTTTAATAGTTCCTTTGGATTAATATCCTCATTTAACTCCACCATGACAAAATTCGCCTGTGACGGAACAACTCTAACCCCCTTTATTTCCCCAAGTTCAGTCTGAAATCTTGCTCGTTCTTCTCTGATCCTTACAAGCGCTGCTGCATAATCTTTCTTATACTTTTCTTCAATCTGCATATAGAATTCCCCGAAAGAATTAATATTCCAGATTGCAACGTCTTTTTTCATTTTCGCAATGGTTTCTGCATCACCGGATGCCAGTATGCCAAGCCGAAGTCCAGGAACACCGTAAGATTTGGAAATGCTCTTCATCACAAAGAGATGAGGATTATTAGATAAAATGCTTTGATCAATGATAGTATTATCCAGTTCGTCCGCAAAATCAACAAAAGACTCGTCAATAACCAGATGTATACTTTCCTTCTTACTCCATTCAATCAGTTTCAGCAACCCAGCTTTGGGAATGTAGTTACCGCTGGGATTATCCGGATTAACCACAATCAGATTATCCACCTTATGCTGATTGAAATAGCTAATCAGGTCTTCTGCGGTATAGGAATAATCCTTGTTGTCCGGAGTGAAGTCCACTGAATTACTCCGGTCATAGCGATTGGGATATTCATCAAAAGTAGGTCTGATAAAGCCAACAGTACCTTTCAAATAACTCATCAGACTCTTAATCAGTTCTGCAGCGCCATTTCCAACAAGAATATTCTCCTGATGAATGCTGAAATTCTTGGCAGCCAGCAGACTGTTTACACGCATCCCGCTGGGGTATTCTGTGAGCAGTGTGTCAAAATTCGCTCTGAGCTCATCCTTCATCTTTTCCGGAGGGAAATATGGATTCACAAGATAACAGAAATCAAGAAGCTTGGGATATCTCCAGTATCCACCGTAACGTCCTTGAAGAAGTCTGACACGCTCATCTTCATCTGGTGTGAAAATAGATTCTGCAATATCCAAATCCTGAATATCATCAATTTCATACCAACGTTGACCCGTAAGTCTCTTAGCCTTAATTACAGGCTCATCGAGCATAGTAATGACACGCAGCACCTGCTCGTAATACTCATTTTTGCCCAATGCAGACTGATAGGCATCCAGGAAAGGCACATAATGCGTTTCGGAAAAGTGACGGCTGAATTTGTATATATTGACAGTCTTGTAATAATCCCGAATTTCACTGAATTTGAATTGTTTACCAGGAACAAACGCTTCTATACTGTCATCGTCTCCTAATTTGACGCAGGTGCCATCCATCCAAGATTCATATTTATCCACAAGTGCAAGTGTTTCTCGGGGATCGGATAAAATGGCATCCAATACAGCATCCTCGAAAATCAGGTCAGATTCGAAAAGCAGAGTGTCTTCCTGTACCAACCATTCCTTTGCAAGAGCCAGGGAATATATATTATTGGTTTTGTCGTACACAGGATTTTCGATGAATTCGATAGGGGTCTGAATTCCAAGCGTACCGATATAATCAATCAGTTTCTGCCCTTCATAGCCAACGACAATGATTATCCGGGAAAGCTCCTTTTTCTCGATTTGATGAAGCATCCGGTCAATCAGTGTAACCCCATTTACTTTGACCATACATTTGGTATTATTCTGAGTTAGTTCCTTAAGTCTTTTTCCCATCCCTGCCGCTAAAATAATCGCTTGCATTTTAATCCTCCCTTATCATTATCGCCACACATACATTTCTTGATGTGTAGATACTCTTTTTTCTTCAGCGGGAATTGTCATATAATCTCCATATATCTCCGTTAGAATTTCATCATATCCTTTCGGGCCAATCAATTTGTATCCCTCAAAATCCATCTCAACAGGTTCAAACCATTCTTTCTCAAAAACACGAAAAACGCCTGAATGCACACCCACTACGTGGGCACATTTCGTACACATATTATAATCTGAATTAAATGGATTTTCACATAACTTTTGCCCAACCTCTTTTAATCTCCCAGATATGTAATATCTTCTTCCAATCTTTGATTTTATATAATCAACTGGATTGTGTGGCTTTATGTACCGATAACGATCATAACGTTGAACAATGTACCTGAACTTGTCGTTTCCATTTTTAAACTTTCTCTCGGCTTCTATTATATCATCAGGTAGTCCATCAAGTACAAACAAATCTATCCCTATACCTTCATCAAGAACATTGTTATCCGGTAAAATACGCAATGTTTTATTGCTTTGTATTTTAGCATAAGGCAAGACATATGTCATCGTGTTATAACACGAAACAATTCTATAGTTTCCTGACGCATCATTAAACTCTTCCAGAATCCTTTCATAATCCGGCCGCGGAATCAACACATCAACATCGTCATCCCATGGTATAAAACCACCATGTCTTACAGCTCCAATCAATGTTCCATATGCAAGATAATATCTTAGGCCTCTTTCTTTACAAAAGGTATGTAGAAAAAGTAATGTCTCAAGAGAAACTACCTGTTTGTCTTTCGTACTTAACATTGATCTGTTCATTTGTCCCTTCCTTATTATTCTTTACGTAATAGATCAAGGTTAGTGTTTCCGCTAAAGTATTGTTCAACAGTCGAACTACCTTCATATTCTGTATAGGGTTTGTTGGGATCATAAAAAACAATTAGCTCATGGTAAACACCTCTCTTTTCTACAGGGGGAAGCTCCATGAATGCTTTGTACAATTGTGTAAGATATACTGTATTGCCAATTGGCACTCTGGCTGTTGTATATTCGAATGGAATATAAGCGGTCTTCGCCACCAATTCCGTTTGTATTTTAAAACGAGACTGTTTTGCATATTTAGGTAAAGATATAAGATTCACGCAATTTGTCTTTTTTCTATTTGCCCGTATACAGTTCTTTTCATATAGTATCCATAATAAAGGAAGACCTGCAAATATACGTATTGCCTTCTGTGTTTTCCCTATCATCCCTTTTCTATTTGTACACATTATAGAACAAAGTATACGACTTGTCATGATCTGATACTTTCCTCGCCATCCATCATAAACATTATCATATACATATATTTCTATAAATGCCCCCTTATTGCCGGAAAGATGTCTCTCTCCTGATATAATCCCAGTTGTTCTCTTATCTCTAATACGCATCAACAAATCTGCACCACGATCAGAAACACCATATTGAATATCAATATAGTCTGGAAAAAACTGATGACCTTTTTGCCTAAAAACCTCAAAACTATCCCGTAACATACCTATATCTATATCATCATCCCATGGGATAAAGCCTCCATGACGAACAGCGCCAAGAGCAGAACCAAATATCAGAAAATAATCAATTGATAGGGCCTTACATGCTTTCTCTAGGCACTCGAGCATATCCAGTTCAATGCCCCATAGTTTTTTTCGATTGGATGACACATTGTATTCGCATATCTTCTCAGTCTTATAATCTTCCCTATTAATCATTATTTCAGCTCTCCCTACATTAACTAAGCATCTGTTTTAATCTTGGGATATATATATTTCCATGCAAAAAGTAAATTAATCATTATAAATACAGCACCAATCAGTATTCGTATAAATGTATTTTCAACAAAACATATACTGATAAAGTTTATTAGTAATATACCTCCTATAAATCCTACAATTGCTTTTGTGTTAAACATTTGTTTCCCCGCTATTATTCTGGCAATATTATAATGAAAAACAAAATATGCTATATATGAAATCAATGTCGTATAAGCAGCAGCTAAATATCCAAAACGAATTATCGCATAATAATTTAGTATCACATTAAGCAACGCCGCTCCTATTGTTCCAGCAGCTATCAATTGTGTTTTCTTATAATAATACTCAACAGCTGCTGGAATTGTATATAAAAATGTAAAATATGTACAACACAATAATGGAATAACTACATACTTAGCTTCCTGGTATGAATCCGGTCCCATGATCAATATTATTTCCGGACCCAACAGCATCAAACAACCTATAAGAACAAACATTCCATATGTATAGTATGTTGAATATTTCCTTATGCTCTCATGATTGTTTTCTTCCATTTTCTCGTAAAACCACGGACCCCAAACCGTATCCAGAGATGTTGTCGTCACTTTAACTAGATTTTCGACATTAACACCCAAACTATAAATACCTGCTTCTGATAATCCAACCATAGATTTGATCATAATTCGGTCAAATGATGATAGAATTATCTGTGACAAACCGTGAGGAATAATAGGAAGACTATAAGTAATACCATATTTCCAAAAAGCTTTATTGTAATGTGGTTTTGCTCTTCGAAATGTCTTTATATAAATACATATAGATATTATAATCATTGGGAGAGCACTGCCAACTATTCTTCCCATATAGCATTCATTAGCATAAATCGTATACATCAATGATAAAGATAATATAAGATTTGCTAATGTATTAATTAAAGATATTTTCAGAAATATATGATATTCATAGTTCAGTCCAAGTTTATTGTTATAGATTATTATGATCGAGTTTGCAAAAGAATGACATAAAAGAATATTTAAGATTATACGATTAAGATCTAATAGATTCTGAAACTGATTCGGAAAAAAATTTACGATAAGTAGTAATATCGACAATAATATCAATGGAATGATTAATATAGAAGAAAAGTACTCATCAAATTTCTCTTTATATTCATATTTTGCATTTTTTAAACTACTGTGAAGCGCAAGCGCTATAAAAACAGTTATTATAGCATCATACGTCATATATATATTATATGTACCATAATCTGAAGTTGACATCAGCCTGGTAAATAATGGTACAGTTAGAAAATTAATCCCTTTGAGAAAATAGTTGCCCAGTGTATACCCAATACCAGCTTTCACTGCTTTATTGTTTTTCATGTTGCCAAAATATCGCATATTATTCCTTCTTTTTTTTCATTTCTTATAATCTGCTTATTCTTTTGAATTACAGGAAATAAAAATGCCATAAACAGAGTCATGACTCCCATATTCTCTGTATTCATGAAAATACAGAAAGCAGCGAAAATAAGAATAAAGCTCAGGAAACCGCAATCAAAAAATCTACGTAATCTGTATGCAAAGTAACTAAAGTATACTATCGCAAGTGGGATTCCAAAGTACATAAAAACTGTAGCAAACCAATTCGAATTATCTGTAACACCTAAACGTAATAATGCTTCATGAGTATAAGTATTAAACATACCATATCCAAGTAATGGCCGTGATAATGCAATCATGAAATCACTTATAGTATCATTTGCACGAGTACCAAATGAACCTTCTCTCATAATCAGTTTTCGCTCTATAATATGTAATGTTGTCTCAATATAATAAACTCCAGCAATAGCGAAAACCATTAAAAAGGCCAACCCCACTTTGCCCCATTTGCTTTTTTTTGTTTTCTCTCTAGCTATAGTATTCTTTTTTCTTCTACCGCGTCTATCTAATAAGATTGCAAGGAAAATAACTAAATATGCTACATAGGCCGTTGTGGCTAATGTTGTTATTAATGTTATAGTATAAATCGCAAAAAACAAATTCTTTCGCTTTATTGCTACATCTTTTCCCCCCATCATAAGGAAAGCAATAGCAATATTGATAATAATTGCAAACGCTGGGGATTCCCAAAAAATACCAGCATTTCGATGAAATTTATACCATCTTCCAACAGTATGATATAAGGTGACAATATAATATTTGTTATCTTTAAACCAAAATTCTTTTTCTCCAGGCAATGTAATGCCTGCTTCTGATATACCAAAACAAATCAAGCTAAGGATGCATAAAAAAAACACAATATTACAATAGTGTTTTTTTATGCTTGTCAAATTTATATTGGAAAAAATGATGCTCAATGAAACTAACCGAATAAACAATATAGCAATATCATCATTGATTGTGAAATATTGAAAATTAATTATACCATGGATAATAACAATTGAAAAAACAGCCACTGCTACAATTATATTGTTTTTTTGCCATTTTTTGTCAAAAAACACGTATAATATGGCAATAAAGAACAACACAGACATCGACATCTTCATATTGAAAATGCAAAAGTACATCGATCCTGTAGATAGTATTATCCAAAGGACTGCTATAAAATCCAATATTTCCTTTGGTTTTGCAATGGGTATACTCCTTTTCATTATCATTTCCTTTACATATGTTTTTTTATTATTCTATATAACCTTGTTCCCTTTAGTTTTTTCGTTATATATGTTTTAGTCCTCTTTTTTATCTCCACTGCCATAACAACAATCCAGGGTTTGCCATATTCCAATGCCATATGCCTTCCCTCAATGAATACGGCATTAGTATGCTTATCACTTACCCCTCCTGCTTTAAATTTTGTTAATTCTTTATCAATATACAAAAACTTGGCACCATGTTTATACAACCGATATAAAAACTCCTTATCCATACAATACTTATATGTCGTATTGAATGTACCATACTTTTCGTATGTGTCTTTTCTCACAAATGTAGATGGATGAATAAGAATCATATTATAAACCAACATTGATAAATTATGACTATGTGGTTTAGATATATACTCGATCTTATGTTCACTATCTACCCATATGCAGTTCCCATAATATACATCGGCTTGTGTCTCTGAATAATATTGTGACAATATTTCATTAGCATTTACCATCAATTCATCATCAGCATTTATAATTCCAACAAGATCGCCAGTTGCCATTGCTATACCTTTATTGAACGCATCACTAATACCCGCATCCGGCTCTGAAACATGAATAAAACGAATGCCTCGTCTCGCAAATTCATCATCGTAAGAGCATATGATTTCATTTGTCTTGTCTTTCGATGCTCCATCAATCATTATATATTCATATACTGGAAGTGTTTGTGCTAGGATAGAATTAATTGTTCGTGATATACATTCTTCCGCATTAAATGATATTGTAATAACAGATAATCTCATACATTTTCCCCATTAAATATAGAATTGCATAATCTATTCAGGCCTTATTTGTCTTAATTAGATCTTCTATTGTTTTCTCAAATAATAGCATTGTATTAAAGAGCTTCCTCTGACGATAAAACAATACTATTATGTCTTTTCTTCATGTAATACATCTGTAAACTTTCTATAAAACGCCCCTAACTGTACTGTATATACTAAGTAATTGCTGATAATTTGATTCGGCTGTATATTTCTCTTCATAAATCCGTTTTACACTACAGCTAATATCTTCCCACTTATTAACAGCTTTAACAAGTCCTTCTATGCTCCCAATTTCAAATTTCCATCCTGTTATCCCTTCATATACAATACTGCCTGTATTACCAAAATCGCTACATATAACAGGCGTTCCTGCCGAATATGCTTCAACAATAGACATAGGAAAACCTTCATACCAAAGCGTTGGTAAGATCAGTGCTCGACTGTGTCCTATTATATCTTTCACTTTAGTATTTTCAACAAATCCCATTAACTGAATATTTAAACCAATCGCTTTATCTTTACACCAGTCTTCCAGAGGACCTGTTCCACAAACTATCAGACGTGGAGCGTTTGCACCCATTTGAGCCCAAGCCTCAAATAATATTTTGATTCCCTTTAACTCATCAAGACGACCTGCATAAACAAAGTAGTCCTCCTTACTATATATTGTCATGCTATCCATATAATTTGGTTTTATATATATTTTTTCTTCCTTAATCTGCTTCAATTGTAATAATTTTTGCTTGTTAAACTCTGTAAGACATATATAGTTTATTTTTCCATAAATACCTGTAAACCTATGAAAAAGAGAACTTATCACACAAACCATCGTTTGTGCTTTTGAACCACGATAACACCCGTATCTCACTGCCGAAAACAGACCTTTTTTTACACAATCCTCGCAAATATGATTGTTTCGATAAAACGTTGCTCCTGGACAAAGAAGGCGAAAATTGTGAATTGTCTGAATCACAGGAACCTTCATGCGCCTTGCCACATAGTATACCGAAGCACTGATAAGATTTGTTGTATTGTGGACATGTACAATATCTATCTTATTATCTCGTATCAATTTTTTTACTTCTTTTGATGTCCTTGGATTGTATATAGAAGCAAATGGTAAAAGGAACTTTTTTATCTTACTCATCGTTTTTATTTCATTGTTATGGCGGCTGTACAGAAAAACCTTGTGTCCATGGGTTTCCAAAAGTTTCATCTCATTGGCTACTACTGCATCCTCGCCACCTGGTATCTGATAATAATTATGAACGATAAGAACTGTTAGTGGTCTTTTCTCCATAACAAAACATCTCATCTTCCTTTAATCATTACATTCCACATAAATTTGGTATTAGTTATAAGATATCTTTTTATTAATCTTTTAGGATCTTGCAACAATCGGTAAAGCCACTCTAAATTGCTTTTCTGCATCCATTCTGGTGCTCGCTTTATATTTCCCGCATAGTAATCAAACGCTGCTCCCACTCCAATCATCAATCCATTTACTTTCCCTTGATGTAAAGCCATCCATTTTTCTTGCTTTGGTGCCCCAAGACCAACCCAGATAAAATCTGGAGAAACCTTGTTTATATTATTTGTTATTTGTTCATCCTCTTCTTCTGTAAGAGAACGAAATGGCGGAGAATACATACCTGCTATTTGTATTTGTGGATATTCTTGCTGAAGGTTATCCCTCATCTGATCAAGTGTTGTCTGTGTAGATCCATAGAAAAAATGGCTATAACCATATTGAGAAGAAATAGATATGATTTCTTCCATAAGACTAGGTCCTGTTGTCCTTCCCATATTTGTGGCACCTCTTTTTCTACCCACACTTGACAAAGGGCCCCCATCCGGAATAGCCAATATCCCACCGTTTTGAATAGTCCTATATTCTTTATTCTCTGAGGCCATCACTGTAGTGTGAACGTTAGAAACACATATATAGTCACCTTTCAATTTGCTTATGTTTGTTTTTATAAACTTGAGCAACCAGTCCATATTTATTGCAGCTATATCTACTCCCAATATATTTACCGTTGGAATAAATGTCTTATCTACACCATGAACAAATGCCATATATCATTATTCCTTTCCAGCTTTCTCTCTGTTTCTATAATCCGAAACCTCTTTGGATTGTATAGACTTTATACTCCTGGTGTCCATTCGGTAGCAATATCTCCTTCTTCTACCTTAATCTTTCTAACTCGAAACATACCAGCACTCCAATAATCGCATCGGAAACCGAGATTAAAATCTGTTACTCCTTCCATCTTTTCACTAATCTTATTTGTTACAGTATATGAATATATGCCATTCGATGGTGGCGTTTCCAGTCGTATAAGGCCACCGTTCCAAACATTACCAATATTCCATATCCCATCCGCAGATCCTTGTGTCACGAATATAAACGGCTTTCCTTCAGTCGCTTCAACATCTCTAAACTCAATTTCAATCTGACATGTATATGCTGCTCCTGCGTGTTTGTCACCCAGATTTACTGATCCTATATTCATTGTTGAATTATTAACATTATACGATGGTATCATCCATGCTGACCAATTATCTGCATCACAAGCCATATCACGCACCATATTTAATCCACGGCTTATTATACGTTCGTTTTCTTTGGTATAAAACCATATATCATATGCTCCAGTGTCTTGATTAAAAATCCATCGTGCTTCAGAATAACCATCCGAACGCATAATTGGTTCGTTATTACAATTCAAGTATCTCCGAACAACAAGCCTTCCGGTATCATCATATTCTTGTTCTATGCACTCATGTCCCGCCGCCTTTGCCTTTGGCCATCCATTAGAATCATAGTATGCTTCACGAATTAACTCACCTGCATCTTTATATTCCCGGCGCACTTCTGCATAGCCTGTATTTATCTCCACCGGTTTATTCTCCGCATTATAGTATGCCTGCCGAATCATTTGATTGTCTTTATCATACTCCCTTTCTTCACACGCATATCCGTTAACACACTCAACAAGCTGTCCTTTTTCGTCTTCATAGCTTTCAGATGTGATATTTCCCTTCTCATCATATGTTCGCGAAAGCATAGCATATCCTTTATTTACACATATTGGTTCTCCTAGGATATCATAATATGTTTCTCGTGTTAGCCACCTGCCACCATATTCATCAGAATATTCACGTCTGACTTCCGCATATCCATTCATACAGTAAACAGGTTTTCCATCAATACCCCTATATTGTTCACGTATGGCATGATTTCGATTGTCCCGTTCAAATAAGACTTCTGCATACTGTTTATCAATCCGATTCACTAGATTGCCCAGATCGTCAAAATATGATTCCCTAATCATTTTCTGTCCACTATACCGTCTTCTGACTTCAGCATATCCCGCAGTATTTACAAGCGGTTTGCCATCATCTCCTAAGGTATGTTCCATCCGAACGTTTCCCCAGAAATCATACTCTCTTTCGAATCCCGCTTGCCCTTTACTATCTGCCACACCTTTTCCATCTATATCTGTATGATACTCTCGAATAATGTTGCCATTATTATCATATTCATACATAATTGTTGAGAAACCGTCCTCTCCAACGATAGGATCTCCATCCTCATCAATAAACGTTTCGCTCAGCACTTGCCCAAGTTCATTTCTCACTTTTTTAACACTGGGGTTACCATATGCTTTATAGATACCGTATCCAGCAACAGTATCTACCAGCTTAAGGGAATTATCTGTTTCTCTGACAGTCATTACAAGATAATCATATTCATCATCCAGCAAAAACTGACTGATTTCTCTGAAATCCGATGTCTGGCTGTTTATTATTCGATTTATTGTTTTCGCTGCTTTACTTGATCCATAAATATATCCTGATATGTCCCGACCGAAAAGTGTATCAATAGATCCCGAATACTGCCGAATATATACACCCAACGGGTCCTGTAGAATGACTCTTGGATGTTCCTCCAGTTCCAGCAAACGATCTGCAATTTTTACTGCTGATATGGGTAATTTGTCTAAGTTTTTAGCCGGAATGATGATTTGTCCTGACATAGTCGAGTAAATAAATGTTCCACCAAACACAACGGCTATGACACTCAGAATAACTATAATACTCCTAAAAAAGTGACTCTTTATTATTTCTGTAACAGCCGGAGTTAGACTGACAATCACAGGAATCACGGGAACAATCCATAAAATCCGCCAGTATGCATACAAGCCCAGCGCTTCCCAATATTTGTAAAACCATGGATTGACAATGAACAATGTCATAAGCAGACTCGGAAAAATAAAGCGTACCCTACGACCTTTAAATAATACAAACAGGATCAGAAGGCAAACTGGGAATGCAAAGAAAAAGTAGTGACCTGTTCCTACAACAGCAATCCAGTTATCCAACTTCCAGTTCATTCCTTTCCTTCGTCAGCTTATGCTTTGGATCGCTCCTCACATTGCGCCATCTTTTTTCAGAACAGTCTTGAATGTCTTCAAAAGAATCCGCAAATCCAATCCAATGGACCAGTTGTTGATATACTCTGTATCCAACTTGACAACTTCCTCGAAATCAGTTATTTCGCTTCTTCCGCTCACTTGCCACATGCCGGTAAGACCCGGTTTTGTTGCCAGACGAGCCCGGTGATGATATTTGTATTTCTCCCATTCATCTGCAGTCGGGGGACGGGTCCCTACCAGTGACATATCACCCTTCAGCACGTTAAAGAACTGCGGGAATTCGTCCAGGCTTGTGGAACGGATCTTTTCCCCGATCCCGGTAATTTGTTTTCCATCCACAATCTTGTTGCCGATAATACGCGGATCAAAATCCAGTTTGAACATCATTCCGTCTGAAATGCGATTCTGAGCCATAAGCTCTTTTTTTCGGTCTTCAGCATCCATGTACATGGAACGGATCTTGTAGAATGTAAAACGCTTGCCGTTCTGTCCGATTCGTGTTTGACGAAACAGAATAGGTCCTGGGCTTTCTCTTTTGATCTTCGGTCCGATAATCGCAATCAGAATCAGGGCAAAGAAGCTTCCCACTAGACCGCCGAAAATGTCAAATATTCTCTTAATCAGCATTTGGAACGGGCTGGCATAGTTCGACGTCATGGTCAGCACATTGTATCCGCCGACCTTTTCCATAAAGCTTTTACCGCCTGTGCTGGTAATCGGCAAACGGATATGAACTGGTATTGCCATTTCCCGGCATTGTTCTATCAGCTTAGCAACTCTGGACTGATCTGATGGTTTTTCAAAGGCATTGTCTGCTTGTGTCCCATAACTATCATCAATAAAATCTTCAATAGCCTCATAGGAGGCCATTTTCAGATCAGACATGTGCTCCGGATAGACAAAGACCTCATCAACCCATTCACGACAGATATAATCTGCAGCGTTTTCTATACTGGAAACCACCTTTACCCCATGGATGGTTTCACCGGTTCCGTCCCGGTCGCTGAGAACAATCCCGGAGTAATCAAAATCATCCAGATCACTTGCTTTTTCCAGGATTTGGGAAACAGATTTTTCTTCAGCCACCAGAATCATGGTGCCCTTATTTTTCCCTTTATGGATTGTTTTAACCAAAGGCTTCCAAAGTATCCTGATAATATATCCCAATAACAGATGGAACCCCGCTGTTAAGTACAACGTTATACGGGAATAAGTATCACCAGCCTGGGTGGAGAAAAGATACAGAGACATTAAAACCAGAACCAGCGCAACATGCTTAACAGTTGCTTTTAATTCTTTCAGATAACCCCGTTTCATCACATTGTGCATAGTGTTGAAAATAACTGCTACCAGTACATCCACCACAACCAGTACAATTGCCAGTGATTTGTAGTCCGGTTTCATATACGGCCACAAACCCCATCCATGACGGATCATGTATCCTAAAACAAAAGACGCCTGAAGGATCAGTATATCCCACAGAATGAAATCAACATGCTTCAGCCATCCTTGTACATTTCTCTTATACATACAATACCCGCCTTTACAGCTTTATTGTTCTATTTCTGGATGTCTTTGGTTGCTACCAGGGAAAAATGAGATAGCCGATTTTATGTTTCGTGATAAGTTGGCAGGATTTCCTGTAGTGTCTTCTTGATATCCTGATGCTTTTCGATGGTTTCTTCAAGTTTGTTCAGGTATCCCTGAACTGTCTGCCAGTCGTAGTGATCCTGTTTTGCCACATAGATCCGTTCGCGTTCGGTTGCCTGATCGTTTTCCTTATCCAGCAAGAGCTCCTCATAAAGCTTCTCACCGGGGCGCAGGCCGGTGCATACAATCTTTTCCTTTCCGGTCCCATATAGACGGATCATCTTCTCAGCCAGATCCTTGATTTTTACCGGTTCACCCATATCGAGAATAAAGAGTTCTCCGCCCTTGGCCATACCAACCGCCTGGAGCACCAGGGAAGCAGCTTCCGGGATTGTCATGAAATATCGGATGATATTCGGATCTGTGAGGGTTACCGGACCGCCTGCCCGGATCTGGCGCTCAAAAATCGGTACAACAGAACCGTGGGAACCCAGTACATTGCCGAAGCGAACCGCCATAAACTCGGTATTTCGGTTTGGGATAGATGAAATAATGATTTCCGCCAGGCGTTTGGATGCCCCCATAACATTGGTAGGATTCACCGCTTTGTCTGTGGAAATCAGGACAAAACGTTTGACATTGCATTCCACGGCAATCTTTGCTGTCTTATATGTGCCGAAGACATTGTTCAGAATCGCCTGCTCGCTGCTGGTTTCCATCAGGGGCACATGCTTGTGGGCAGCAGCATGGATCACAATATCCGGCTTGTATTTTCCCATCACCCTCCAGAGGGATTCCTCATCCCGGACACTGCCGACCTCCAGTACAAGAGTGTTGGCCACTAGTTCTCCGTATTTCTCTTTCAGTTCGAAGAAGAGATCATACATATAGTTTTCGGAGATATCATAAAGAACCAGCTTTTTCGGGGTAAAGCCCATG
>JAEEGL014456408.1_pt1 | contig 21984 bp, 16 predicted proteins | sample 9134231 | NCBI WGS metagenome assembly JAEEGL01 (sample SAMN16246548, study PRJNA631951) | gut metagenome | biome: gut microbiome; feature: rumen; material: fiber-attached | host: Bos | place: Iran: Karaj | collected 2018-10 | reverse complement strand
CTGAAATCAACTCCGACAGTTTTTTCAACATGATGTATATAAGTAAAACCGCTGAGAGCACTTACGCCGATCGCAAGCGCCTTTGCATCGTATTTTTCAAGAAGTTCAAAAATCGTACCTTTTCCGAACGCATTGGGCGGATCGATGGCCGTAAATTCGGATGTGAGCCGTCCCTTTACCGCAAAAGAATAAAGCGGATGAGCCGTCCTTACGTAGTCGTCTCTTTTAAGCGCCGCCTTGGGAAGCGCTCCCGTTTTACAGGGAGTCTTTAAAACATCAAACCCGATGCCTTTACAGAAATCCCAGTTAAATGTCGGAAACAAAAGTGTTCCCTCAGGTCCGACAATATCCCAAAGGCCGTCGATCAGTACATTAAGATCAAGTTTTGCCCCCGCCTCATGATAGGCCTTTGAAAGATCGAACATATCGGAGATAACATATACCGCGTCACCTCTTGATATTAAGTTTTGATCTTTTAACCACTTAATAAACGGATCCATCAATCCTCCGTATATTTTGATATGAGTTCACAGATAGCCGAGAGATTAATGAAATTTTCGGGCAGAATGTCATCGCCGCTTATCTCTATATCAAAAACTTCCTCAAGTTCGCCCACGAGTTCAACGATCTGAAACGAATCGATGATCCCGTCTTCCAGAAAATCTTCGGATGTCTTAAAATCACTCTCATCACATACCGCTTCAAGCGCTTTTATGATCTTCTCTTCCATCATTTAACCCTTTCAAGATCTTTTAATAAAATGTATTTTCCTTCCTTGCAAAAACCGTAGTCTTTTCCGAAGAATCCTTCCGTTACCGGCTCATCCGATATCTTATATTTGTAAAAAGAAAACGTTTCGCCGTCTATACTTACCTTGGTCTTGCCAAGTAACATCAAAGCACCGTAGTCCATTGCTCGTAACAAAGCGGAAATTTCCTTAAATCCGGCATTTAAGTCAAGCATTCCGTCTGCGGGGATATCTTTTGATAAATGAAGTGTTCCGCCTTTTGGCATGGGAGTCAAAGAGACTTTTCCTTCAAGTATTGCCCCGATCACCCCCGAAAGAGCTTCCCTTCCCAGTTCACACTGCTTTTTAAACAATGACAGCGCGGTCTCGGTACCCGAAAGCGGGATCTTACACCGGATTATGATGTCTCCGCCGTCAATTTCGGGTGTGAGCATATGCCATGTGATACCTGTCTCTTTATCCCCCGAAAAGATCGCCCAGCTCTCCGCAAAGCGGCCTTTATGTTCGGGCAGGAGTGCATTGTGCCAGTTGATGAAGCAAAGATTTTCTTTGGCGATCAGGTCGTTCGGAACAATATATATACTGCCCGCGCTCACAACAAGTGTTTCTTCGGTAATACCTTCAAGGAATCGCGTAAGGCTTTCTTTATCCAGAAGTTCGTACAAAAATCCTGCCTTACCGCAGTGTTTTTCAAGAGAAGAACTCCGGCCGTACATATACTCGATCACGCAGACATCGTTTATGTATTTTTTGATAAGTCCCGCACAGTCAAGAGCGAGTTTTCCGTTTCCGATTACAACGGCTTTTTTGTATTTAATATCAGCCATACCGCTCCTTGAGTAAAACCCTGTCGATCTTATCGTTGGCATTCATCGGAAGCGCATCGAGCTTAACTATCTTTCCGGGAACCATATAATCCGGGACTTTCTCTTCGACTGTTTTTTTGATATCGTCTTCGGTCGCACTTCCTTCGTAAATGAGCACGATCTGTTTTCTTTTGTCATTGTATACACAGCACGTCCGCCTGACGCCCGTTGCCGAGATAGCCGCATTTTCGATCTCACCGAGTTCGATACGATAACCCATATGCTTGATCTGGAAATCCTTGCGGCTTACATATTCGATCTCGTCGCGTTCATTGATCTTAACAAGATCGCCCGTTCTGTAGATGATATCGCTGTAATACGGGGAAAGCGGATTCTGAACAAACTGTTCGCGCGTCTTTTCGGGATTGTTGTAATATCCAAGCGCAAGTGACGAACCTCTTATGCAGAGTTCCCCAGTCTCACCCTTTTTACATTCCCCGTCATCGTCATTTAATATCACGATCCCCGTATTTATTGCCGCACGGCCGATCGGAAGAAATTCATCGTTTGAAAACTCACGGTCTATCACATAATAAGTGCTCGCATAAGTCGTTTCGGAAGGTCCGTAATAATTGACGTATTTGGCATCCGGAACGGCAGCCTTCCACATATTGTACTGTTTTACCGGCATAACTTCACCGCAGAACATGATCTTTTTAAGACAGGTAACGTCAACGGATCTGACGGCTTTTAAATTTGCAGCTACTATCAAAGCAGACGGAACCCAGAAGATCGCGTTTATCTTATGTTCTTTGATATATTCAAGTACTTTGATCGGAAAAACAAACCAGGCCGCGGGAATGATATGAAGCGTTGCTCCGTTTCTGATCGTACAGTAAAGATCCGGAACGGATGCATCAAAATAAAACGGTGCCTGATTGGCAAAACTTTCATTCTCCGAAAATTCCATTACCTCGCTGGCTTCTTCGGTAAAATCTATGACCGCCCTGTGGGGTATCACTACGCCCTTGGGAACACCCGTGGAGCCGGAGGTAAAGATTATATACAAAGGATCGGTATCTATGCGTCCGGCCTGAATATCCGAAAGTACCTTTTCATCGGGAGAGGTTTTTGCCATCTCATCGTATAAAAAGATCTTTTCGGCACTTACAAGTTCAAGCGCTTTTTCATGATATTCGCTGTCTGTAATGACATAGGCGGGAGAACATACTTCGATTATCAGTTTAAGTCTGGCAACGGGAGCATGACAGTCAAGGGGTACATATATACCGCCCGCATACGTAATGCCCCAGAATGAAACCAAAGCTTCTTTACACTTATCCATCAATACAACAACGGGAGCATTTATCGGAAGTTTTCGGTCCGACAGAAATGTCCCGATGCTCTTTGAAAGTCTAAGTTCATCCGCATACGAAAAGCTACCGTTAACATCCGTAACGGCAGTCTTTTCAGGATACAGACCTGCACTGTATTCAAGATAATCAAGAACTGATTTTATCATTACCCAATATTCCTATCATTTTACCGGGATCCGATCTTAAGCATCGTTATCTGTCAGGATTCGGTCTTAGGCATCACTATCGCGATGTGAACGTCATCAAGCTGCTTCTGTGATACTCCGGAAGGAGAATCCATCATTACGTCCTGCGCATTCTTGTTCATGGGGAACGTGATGACTTCACGGATCGATTCCTCGCCCGTAAGAAGCATTATCATACGATCGACTCCGGGAGCGGCACCTGCGTGAGGCGGTGCTCCGTATGTGAACGCATTGTACATTGCGGGGAACTTGGCCTTAACATCATCTTCTCCGAGACGTACGAGTTCGAATGCCTTTACCATGATCTCGGGATCGTGATTTCTTACTGCACCCGATGCCGATTCGTATCCGTTGATGACAAGGTCGTACTGGTTTGCCATTATCTCAAGAGGATCCGCTTCACCTCTTGCCGCCTTTTCAAGTATCTCAAGACCGCCTACGGGCATTGAGAAAGGATTGTGGCAGAATTCAAGTTCTCCGGATTCCTCACCTATCTCATACATGGGGAAATCAACTATCCAGCAGAACTGATACTGTTCTTTGTCCATATGTTCGGGACAGAGGGTTCCGAGTTTGGTCCTTAAAACTCCCGCTGTCTTTAATGCGGCCGCTTTGGGGCCGGCTGCAAGTCCCACGAACGAACCGTTCGTAAGGCCGAGTTTTGCGATAACTTCTTCCTTGATGGGCTGTACAAATTTAGCTATGCCGCCTACGATCTCGCCGTTTTCGTCGAGTCTGAACCAATAGGTCTTTTTGGCGGTCTGAACTTCCACATCGGCAACAAGCTGATCAATCTGCTTTCTGGTGGCGCTAAAACCGCTTACGACAACGGCTTCTACGGCGCCCTCTTTGAAAGGTTCAAAATCTATGCCGCCAAGAACATCCGTAACGTCTTTAAGTTCAAGATCTATACGAAGGTCGGGCTTATCGGTTCCGTACTTCTCCATCGACTCTCTGAAAGGTATCCTCTTAAAAGGCGCGGGAGTGATACGGTCGTATTTTCCGTATTTTTCAAATACGGGAACAAGTACTTTTTCAAGTACGCCCAACACATCGTCCTGAGTGGCAAACGCCATCTCCATATCCATCTGGTAAAACTCTCCGGGAGTACGGTCGCCTCTTGCATCTTCGTCTCTGAAGCAGGGAGCGATCTGGAAATAGCGGTCAAAGCCGGAGGTCATAAGAAGCTGTTTAAACTGCTGGGGTGCCTGAGGAAGAGCATAAAACTTGCCGGGATGTTTTCTGGCGGGAACCAGGAAATCTCTTGCGCCTTCGGGTGACGAAGCGGTAAGTATCGGAGTCGTGATCTCCAAAAATCCCTCTTCTGTCATGGCCTGTCTCAATGCCGAAACAACATTGCATCTTAAAACGATGTTCTTTTTGACATCCGGATTTCTGAGGTCTAAATATCTGTATTTAAGGCGGGTGTTCTCATCCGCATCTTTTGAACGGTTTATCTCAAAAGGAAGTTCGGCATGAACGCACTTTCCGAGCACTTCGACTCTTGTGGGAACAACTTCGATATCACCGGTATCGATCTTGTTGTTTTTGTTGGAACGTTCTCTTACTTCACCTTCGACAAGGAGCGTGGATTCGCAGTTTACGCTTAAAAACTTCTCCATCATCTCTTCGGTCTCGGGTACGATCTGTGTTGTTCCGTAAAAGTCTCTTAAGATCACGAAACCGAGGTTTTTGCTGACACGACGGATGTTTTCGTACCATCCCACGAGAGTGACCTTTTTGCCGACGTCACTTATCCTTAATTCATTGCAGTTATGAGTTCTTGACTGTATCATATCTTACTCCCTATGATTTTTTCGGCATAAGCCGATTTATTATCTTAAAAGATCGAATTAACCTTTATATTTTAGCATTTCCCCGCCTGTTAAACAAGCCTTGCGGCAATGCGGCATTTTCTTTTTACGCGCCTCGCTCACTTTTTCTTTGCAAAATCTTTACCGTTTCTGAAGCCCGTAAGTATGCCAAGTACATGCGGTGCTATGAACTTTAACAGATAAAAGACGATGTATATGAATACATATGCCGAGGCACAGACCATTATCTCGCGCCATTTAACGGATCTGATAAGGTTTTTATATATCCCCTGCCATATCCAGAATGCCATAAGCTGGAATTCGTATATCAAAAAGGACGGTTCACACAAAACATCCACGAAGCGGTTTGGTTTAAAGAACGCGTCTGGAAGGGCAAACCACAGTATAACGGGCCCCGTAAACATCGAGATCCAGTATATTATCGCAACATCATCAAATTTATACTTTAAAAGGATCAGGCCTATCGATAATACCAGAAAAACCGGCCAGATCCATGTTTTTACGGGTACTTTAAGACCGTCGCGGTAATGAAGTCCTATAAAACCGCCAAAATAGTACATGGGAATATAAGGCGTTATCTTGGTAAGCCACCATCCGATCGGTATGTTATATACCATCCATTCCTGATTGATGACACAAAAAACCACGATCAGGATACTGACAATTGATAAACATATGACGGCGGGTATTTTCTTTTTAAGTATCTTATATACCAGAAACGCCGGTATCGAGAAAATGAAAAGAGCGAAAAGATACCATAAAACATCGTTGTAGGGCTGAAATATGAATCTGTAAACGATCTTTCCGACAGGCGTCTCCCGCATGGGCGGATTGCTGATACAAAAATAGATCAGAAATATCGCATTCCAGACAACATATGGAAGCAATAGCGTTTTAAGGCGTTTTAAACTTCTTTTAAGGGCGTTTTCATCGGTCATGCCGGCAAACATAAAGTAGCCCGATATCATAAAGAAAAACGACAATCCGAGTGAACCGATGATATAAGAAAGCGGAACAATGCCCGGCAGATAGAACTTGGCATCACAATGATAAAAGAAAATGAATATTATGAAAAAAATGTTATAAACTTTGATCTTGGTACTGATTTCCCTGGTCATAATCTTCCTACCACTTACGGGCATTTAAAAGTTCGTTGTAGATCGAAAGGTAATTCTCATATCTGATCTTTGAGATCTCACCGTTTTCCACCGCCTGTTTTACCGCACATCCGGGTTCATTGACATGAACGCAGGTCCGGAATCTGCAGCTTTCGGCGTATTTTTCAAATTCCCTGTATGAGAATTTAAGTGTATCACAATCATATCCGAAGACATTAAGCGATGAAAAGCCCGGAGTATCCATGATATATGTGGAATCTCCGACATAGATAAGTTCACTGTGGCGGGTAGTGTGTCTTCCGCGCTCGGTCTTGTAACTTATGCGTCCCGTCTCCATGACTTCGTTTTCACACAGAACATTTATGAGCGACGACTTTCCCACTCCGCTGGGACCGGCAACAACCGTCGTTTTGTTCTTTATAAGATCGCGTACTTCATCGATACCGTCGTTTTCCCTGACACTTACGAATAAAAGCTTATAGCCGCTGCCTTTGTATGTATCTCTTACAAGCGCGATCTCATCGTCGTTTGCAAGATCGTCCTTGTTAAAAATGATGCTGCAGTCAACACCGCAGTGATCCATATACATTAAGAATCTGTCTAAAAGATTAAAATTGGGATCGGGAGTTTTGATACTGAATATGATGACGGCCTGATCGACATTTGCGCATGCGGGACGGATCATCTCGCACTTTCTTTCAAGAATATCCACGACATTTCCGGTCATATCTTCCCCGTTTATGATGTCGATCTCGCAATCGTCGCCCACCAGCGGTTTTATCTCAGATTTCCGAAAGGCACCTTTGGCGTTACACTCAAAGATGCCCTTCCCTTCAACATTTACGTAATAAAAACCTGCAATACCCTTGATTATCTTCCCCTGCATACAGTACTAATCTTCTTCCTCAACAAACTCAACCTCGCGGGTGATCTTGCGTTCTTCTTCGATCTCGGTGGGTGCGGATGTACTTGTCTCGGTACCGTCTGCGGGTTCGGGGGCAGCCACTTCCTTTTTCACCGTATATGTCATGGTGATCAGTCCCTTGGATGAACCGGTGATATTGGTCATATTTACGGGCACGGGGAAAGAAGAAGTCGTGGTCTCAAAAAGGACCGCTCCGTCACTCTTGGTAAGTGTGATCTTGACTTCCGTACCGCTCTTGTAATCGGGATCTTCCGTAACGGTAGGAGCAAGTATCCTTCCGTTAAAACTGTACTTTGTCTCCACCTCGGGTTCGGCACCTTTGCTGACCTGAATATCCACAACCGTTCCCTTGGTCACATCGTTTCCGTAAGGAACGCTCTGATAACATACATATCCCTCACCGTAAACATTGTTGTATACTTCCGTAACCGTTCCGGCAACGAGACCTTTTTCGGTAAGAGTGACCACCGCATCATCGGTAAGCATTCCGAGAACACTCGGCATCTCTATAAGCTCCGTTTTGCTGCCCAGACTTACAACTATTGTTACGGTGGAACCCTCGGGAGCCTTACCGTTTCCTTCGGGATTCTGTGATATTACATGTCCTTCAAGGACGTTATCGTTATATTCTTCCTGGATATCAACCTTGAGATTGCGGTCCATTATATCCTTGTTGGCGGCGCTTAAGGTCTTGCCGACTACATCGGGAACCTCTACAGTCACGGCACCCGCACTTACGGTAAGCACGACTTCGGTTCCGACTTCGACTTTAAGTCCGTCTCTTACCGAAGATGAAATTACTATACCTTCCGCAACCGTATCCGATTCTTCGTATCTTGCCTTGGGAATAAGGCCTTTCTTTTTAAGCATATCTGCGGCCCTGACATATTCCATGTCAACGACTGCGGGCATGACTACCTGTTCAACGGATACCGAAACTTCCGTCGAGTCGGAAGATATCGATGTATTGTCTTTACCGAGTTTGATGATTCCCAACGCTTTACTGATCAGCAGTATTCCGACCACACATATCAAAACGCCCACCACAATGGCCAGTATCGTCATGATACGGTTCATGTGGGGATCAAACTCGTCGTCTTCATCTTCTTCCGCGGGATTTGCGGTAGGAAGATTTCCGGTGATCTCTTCAACCACCGGCTTTGATGCACGCTTGAGCATTTCCATTTCCTCATCGGTCATGGTACGTGTGGCGCTGAATTCATCATCCGATACTATCTTTACAAAATCATCGTCGGGATTGGTAAAAGAACGCCTGAGATCGTCAATGAGCTCTGCCATCGACTGATATCTGCGATCCGGAGATTTCTGAGTACACTTAAGCACTATCTGTTCAACGCTTAAAGGTATCTCAGATATGAAATCACGGGGTGAGGGCATCGGTTCCTGGATCTGTTTGATCGCGATCGCAACCGTTGTATCACCGTTAAAAGGCACGCGCCCCGTTAACATCTCAAATAAAGTTATACCGAGTGAATAGATATCACTCTTTTCATCAGAAAAACCGCCTCTTGCCTGCTCGGGAGAAGTATAATGAACAGACCCCATTACATTGCTGGTAATGGTGTTTGATGTTGCGGCCTTGGCGATACCGAAGTCGGTAACCTTGACCTTTCCTTCCTTGGAAATAATAACATTCTGAGGCTTGATATCTCTGTGAATGATGTGATTGTTGTGAGCCGCCTCGATACCGAGACAAATCTGAATGGCGATCGTGATGGCTTCTTTGACCGATAAACGGGCTTTCTTCTCAATATATTTCTTGAGAGTTATACCTTCCACGAGCTCCATAACGATGTAGTAGATGCCGTTTTCGTCACCGACATCATATACATTTACGATATTGGGATGCATAAGTCCCGCAGCAGCCTGTGCTTCGGTACGGAATTTGGATACGAAATTCGCATTCTCCGAAAACTCCTGTTTCAGCACTTTGACCGCCACAAGTCTGTTCAGTTTATGATCTTTAGCTTTATATACATCTGACATGCCGCCGGTACCGATCTTTTCAAGTATCTCGTACCTGTCGCCTATCATCATTCCAATCTTTATCATTTATATCTCCGATCGTTTGATCTTATCATTCTCCGAAGGGATCGATAAGAATTACCGCGATGTTGTCTTTTCCGCCGTTGTTGTTTGCCGCCTTGATGAGTTCCTCGGCCTTTTCAACGATATCACGCTGGCCCGAGAGTATCATCCTTATCTCTTCATCATCAAGCATATTTGTAAGGCCGTCCGAGCACATAAGTACCATTTCGCCTTCGTTCATCTTTACGGTAAAGAAATCGGCCACAACATCATCACAGGCGCCTATGGCTCTCGTGATTATGTTCTTTTTGGGATGCGTGCGGGCGCTTTCTCTGTCAAGTCCGCCCATCCTGACCATTTCTTCAACATACGAGTGATCTGTGGTGATCTGTCGTATTTCATCGCTTATTATATATAAACGCGAATCTCCTATGTTTGCTACGTGAAGGCATCCGTCAATGACCGTTGCCACCACCATGGTGGTACCCATTCCGGCCAGTTCTGCGTCGTCTGCGGCCTTTTTGCGTACGGCTCTGTTGGCTTCGCTTATTGCATCCGAAATGATCCTGTTGACTACCGTTTCACGGGATTTTCCTATGGATTTGACCAGAACTTCCACCGCATAGCTGGAGGCAAATCCGCCTCCGTTGTGACCGCCCATTCCGTCAGCCACGATAAACAGGTTCGGCAGGTTGCCTACCGGTTTTTCCGAGGAATAGACATAATCCTGGTTCATTGTTCGCTTTTTCCCTATATCCGTAATGGAAAATGTCTTAAGCACCCCGGCTCCTTTCAAGTTTTCCGGTCGATCACCTTTTTGCGCAGCTGACCGCATGCGCCGTCGATATCCCGACCCATTTCCCTTCTAATAGTAACATTTATTCGGCTTTTTTCAAGTTTATTTTTGAACGCCTCGACCCCGCGGCGCGATGTCTGCCTGTAATCACGCTCTTTTATCGGGTTGACCGGAATGAGGTTTACGTGGGCATGAACACCTCCCGCAAGATGCGCCAGTCCCGCGGCGTCCTCATCGGTATCGTTGACTCCTTCTATAAGTGAATACTCGAAGGTCACGCGTCTTCCCGTTTTATCAAAATAATATCTCACTGCGTCCATAAGTTCGGCTATCGTATATTTGTTGGCTATCGGCATGATCTCCCGGCGCTTTTCATCGGTTACCGCATGAAGCGACAGCGCAAACGTGATCGGCAGATCTTCGTCAGCAAGTCTTTTTATATTCTCGCAGATACCGCAGGATGATACCGTGATGTTTCTTTTGCTTATATTAAGACCGTTTTCGTCGGACACAAGCTTTATGAACCGGATAAGACTATCGTAATTGTCCAAAGGTTCCCCCGTTCCCATCACCACTATGTTGGATACACGTTTCCCGGTGTCACGTTCGATCGCATATATCTGATCGAGTATCTCCGAAGCGGTCAGATTCCTGGTAAGTCCGTTAAGAGTCGATGCACAGAACTTACATCCCATCCTGCATCCCACCTGAGACGATACACACACGCTGTTACCGTGCTCATAAGGCAAAAGAACGCTTTCGACATAATTTCCGTCGCTTAGCTTAAAAAGGTATTTTCTCGTTCCGTCCTGAGCGGATTCCTGCATGAGTTCGATCTTAAGTGCGGTTATATCAAACTCTTTTGAAAGCTCTTCGCGGAGTTTGACGGAAAGGTTGGTCATCTCGTCAAATGACGTTACCTTGCCCGCATGAAGCCACTTAAATACCTGGGATGCCCTGTAAGACTCAAGTCCCATTTCTTTAAAAACGCTCTTCAGTTCATCGGTGTATAACGATTTGATATCTCTTGTCATGTCACTTTAAACGATCGGGGTTCAGTCTTCTTTTTCCCCTGTTATGTCTTTGTCTTTTATAAAAACGGCATAATAAAATCCGTCGGTCCCGTCGGTGTCGGGAAGGAGCTGCTTTGATGAAACAAGCGTAAACCCGCCATTTTTAAGTATATATGAAGCCATTTTTTCGTTTTCGGCTTTGTGAACGGTGCAGGTGGAATACATTAAGACTCCGCCGGGTTTGACGTATCTTACGGCATTGTTGGCGATCCTTTTTTGAAGGTCGCATATATCTTTCATGGCCTCATTGGTGATCTTATATTTGATGTCGCTCTTTTTGGAGATGACACCGAGTCCCGAGCACGGAACGTCGGCTATCACAAGATCGAAGCGACCGATAAAGTCTTCGTTGGGTATCGTGGCATCGCAGACCTTGCATTCCATATCCGAAATATTGAGGCGTTTAATATTTTCTTCGATCAAAGCCGCCTTATTGTCCGAAACGTCACAGGCGATCACATGCGCATTTTTGCCAAGCAGTTCAAGCGCATAAATGCTCTTGCCGCCGGGCGCTGCACAAAGATCAAGGATGTTACACATATCATCTTTACCGGCGGGCGGAGTTTTTAATGCCTTCACAGCTTCGGATACTGCGATCATGGAACTTAAATCCTGGATATAGACAAAGCCTTCCGTAAATCCCGGTATTTCTTCGACACTTCCGTATCCCGATATCTCATATGCCCGGTCGATGACACCGATCTTTTTATATTTTATGCCCTTATCCTGCCATCTCTTTACAATATTGCTTTCGGCTTCACCCGATGTGATCCTTAAAACGGTATCCCGTTCCGATGTGAGTGCTTTAAAAAAGGAATCTGCTCTGTCCTTATCTTTACCGATCACTTCTTTGTATAACATAGCCGTAAGCGTAACCGGGATCGAGTATTTAACGGACATAAGCATTACGGGATCTTCTATATCATCAAGATCTCTCACGCCTTCTTTGCCTGCCGCCAGATTTTTAAGGACCGCATTCACAAATCCCGCAAATTCCTGCCTTGAGCGCTTTTTACAGAGTTTTACCGCTTCATCGCATGCGGCACTGTCCGGGACCCTGTCCATATACACGATCTGGTAGGCGCCCATTCTGAGTATCGTTCGTACCGCAGGCTTACACTTGGCCATCGGCGTTTTTGAATATTTATCAAGAAAATGATCGAGCGTGATCCTTAACTGGATAGTCCCTTCAAAAAGCCTTTTTATGAAATTTTTGTCCCTTTCATCAAGATAATCGTATTTGGAAAGTACATCCCTGATAAGAAGGTGGCTTTTTGCCCCCCTCTCTTCGCACTCAAGGAGACTGTCAAATACGATCTCTCTAATGTTAACACTCATATTTATCCTATACTCATACCGTTTTCGATATGTGCTCCGCGCTGATAGTCCATTCCGGGCATGCGTTTTTTGCCCTCGGGCTGCACGGATACAAGTTCTATAAAACCGTCACCTGTCGTGACGTATATTTTCTTTTTCGTTATAACAAAACATCCGGGTTCAAAATCCCCGGTATCGGCATCGGGAATGTCAGATACTACTTTGGTCTCAAATATCTTTAACATCTTACCGCCGACATATGTGAATGCCGTAGGCCACTTTTTAAAGCCTCTCACCTTGCAGTCGATCTCTCTTGCCGATCTTGTAAAATCGATAAGTCCGTCTTCTTTTTTGATCATCGGAGCGTATGTGGCTTCCGAATCATCCTGAGGGGTAAAAGAAACCGTACCGGCCTCGATCGTTTTAAGCACTTCAATTAACAGTTTTGAGCCTTCATCGGCAAGACGCGCATACATCGTATCTTCATCGTCATTGTCGGTGATGGGTACCGCAACTTTTGCGATCATGTCGCCGGTATCAACGCCTTTATCCATACGCATGATCGTAACTCCCGTCACTTCCTCGCCGTCAGCTATGGCCCGCTGTATGGGGGATGCGCCGCGGTATTTGGGAAGGAGCGATCCGTGAACGTTTACGGGACAGAACTTGGGGATATCAAGTATCTCCTGTGACAAAATCTGTCCGTAGGCCGCAACCACAAACACATCCGCATCAAACGACTTAAGAACCTCGATCTCATCGGCATTTCTGATCCGGTCGGGCTGTCTTACCGTAAATCCCTTTGTAAGGGCATACTCCTTGACCGGAGACGCTATAAGCTCGGATGATCTCTTCTGCGGTTTATCGGGCTGCGTATAGACTGCTTTTATGTTGTGTCCCGCTTCCGCAAGCGCACGCAATATCGTGGCGGCAAAATCGGGTGTTCCCATAAAGACAATATTCATTACTCGTCCTCTTCTTCTCTTAACTGGTCGTTATTCACAAGGCCGTTTACACCGCCGTTTACATGTTCAACATAAAGATGCCCGTCAAGATGTTCGCATTCATGAAGGATAGCCCTTGCAAGAAGGCCTTCGCCTTCAAGTTCAAACGGTTTTAAGTTCTCGTCAAGAGCTTTAACCTTAACATAGTTGGGTCTTTTTACCCAGCCCGACTTATCGGGCACCGAAAGGCATCCTTCATAGCCTTCCTGCTCACCGTCGGTTGCCACGATCTCAGGATTGATGAGTACATAAAGCTCGTCGCCCGTAGTGTCAATAACCACGATACGTTTAAGAACTCCGACCTGACATGCGGCAAGTCCCACACCGTTTGCCTCGTACATCGTATCGATCATATCATCGATAAGTGTCTTGATACGAGGAGTCATGATGGTGACTTCCTTGCATCTTTTGGTAAGCACTTCATCTCCCATTATTCTGACATTTCTGATAGCCATATTTCTCCGTTTCCCGCCGGATGTATCGCATCACGGCATTTTCATGTATGTTCTATATCATGTTCTGAGGATCGAAATCAAAGAATACCGAAACATTTCTTTTCTTCATCTTTGCAAGACTTTCCTCAAGATAATCTTTGATCACTACAAGTTTATCATAATCTTTGTCTTTTACATAGAAGACCGCTCTGTAAACATCGGCGATCTTTGATATCGTGGCGGGCGCAGGTCCGATAACGACCGAGTCAAAGTATTTCCTGAGCGCCGTACACATCATTTCCGCCAGTTTATGAGTCTTAGCTTCATCCCTGCCGCTTGAAAGAACGCTTAACATATGTCCTGCGGGCGGATAGTTCATGAGTTCCCTGTAGCCGATCTCTTCTTCGTAAAAGCCTTTGTAATCCTGGTGTGAGGCATGTATGATGGCGTAATGATCGGGCTTATAAGTCTGTATCACCACATCGCCCTCTACGTCTCCTCGGCCCGCTCTTCCCGCAGCCTGGGTAAGAAGGGAAAATGTCCGCTCGGAAGCTTTAAAATCCGCTTCAAACAAAGACATGTCGGCTGCAAGTACTCCGACAAGCGTTACATTTTTAAAATCATGTCCCTTGACGATCATCTGAGTGCCGATAAGTATATCGGCCTCCCTGTCAAGGAATTTTGAAAGTATCTTTTCGTAACTGTCTTTTGTGCGTGTTGTATCGGCATCCATCCTGAGTGTCCTTGCGGCGGGGAACATCTTTTGTACCGTTTCCTCCACCTGCTCGGTACCTGCCTTGAATCCCGATATGTATTTGGAGCCGCACTCCGGACAGACCTTCACATTGTCGGTTGAATATCCGCAATAATGACAATAGAGCTTTCCGTTCCCGTGAAGGCTTAAGGATACATCGCAATGCGGACATTTTACTACAAAACCGCAGTTACGGCAAGAAACAAAGCCCGCAAAGCCTCTCCTGTTTATAAAGAGCATGATCTGCTCACCGCGGGCAAGCCTTTCATTCATCTTTTCGGCAAGTGTCCTGGAAACGATCGACCTGTTCCCTTCGCGAAGTTCCTTTCTCAGATCAACGACGGTGACATTTGAAAGCCCGTTGCCGGTAGGTCTTGTATTCAGTTCAAAAAGCTTGTATTCTCCGATCTCCGCTTTATAATATGCGTCTATCGACGGTGTAGCCGATCCGAGCACAACCGCCGCACCCGATTCCCGTGCAAGTTCTATTGCCGTTTCACGCGCGTGATATTTCGGAACGGTCTCCGATTTATAGGTGTTTTCGTGTTCCTCGTCGATCACTATGACGCCGAGATTCTTAAAAGGTACAAACAACGCGGACCTTGGTCCTATCACTATATCGGCTTCACCGTTACGTGCCTTTTCGTAGCATTCATATTTTTCTCCGTCCGACAGAGTGGAGTTCATGATGATGACTCGACCGGGAAATCTGTTGTAAAAGCGCATCATCGTCTGATATGTAAGTGCTATCTCGGGTATCAGTACTATAGCCTGCTTACCTCTTGATATGACATCTGCTATGATGCTCATATATACTTCGGTCTTACCCGAACCCGTAATGCCCCGGATAAGATATACGCCGGGTTTATCATTGTCAAGATCGCTTTTTACGAAATCGACTATATTTCTTTGTTCATCCGAAAGAACGGGCGGTCTGACCGAAAAAGCATCGGGGACTTTGGTACCCGCGGCGGTATCCGAATCTATGATCTTTATAAACCCGTCATCAGCAAGTTTGTTTATCGTAGCATCCGCAATATGGAGTTTTTCGGCAACAACCCTCTTGGGTATCTGTTCTTCATCGCGAAGTGCCTGTAAAAGCCTTAATCTCGCGACTTTGTTGGTGTCCTCTATCTTTTTTATCTCTTCGTCGATCGCATCGGCCGAAGCGGTCCTTAAAACGGTTTTGGGAACCGCCTTCTTAACTCTCTTTTTGATCGGAAGAACGGTTTTTAAAGCCGCCGCAAAAGTCGAGCCGTAGTTTCTCTTTATCCAGGCCGCAAGTCGGATCCTGGAGTCATTAAGAGAAATGTCTTTTTCTTCTATACCGGCGATCTCCTTTACCTTATCCGCATCGTAATCGGATGTGTCGGCAAATTCGATCACCACGCCTTTACGGAGCGTATCACCTTTTCCGAAAGGCACATTGACCACACTGCCGATCGATATCTTACCTTTAAGTTCATCGGGAACCTTGTAGGTGTAGGGACGGTCAACATTTTCGTGAGATATGCTTATTATGATCTTTGCAAAATTACCGTTGTCCATATAAATGATTATACATCCGTTCCGTCATCTGTAACACTTCATCACAAGACTCGCAGAATCCGTACCTTTGTAGGAATTGACGCTTAACCTGTAACAGATATCAAGCTTTATGTTTACGCTCTGCCCGGAATGAAGCAGTGCTTTCTTGTCTTCGCCGTAAATACCCGCCACATGATCTTCAAGTTCCGTAAAGTCTCCGAAATATTTTATCTCATAAACTTTCCCGTCGGCATCAAGTACTTTGTAAGAGGCGACATTGGCATTTTTACCGAATATCCTGCCCGAAAGAAACGTTACTCCCCTGCGTGCAAAGAGCGGTGCTTCAAATCCCGTACCGAAGGGCTCTAATTTTTCGAGTTCTCTTGCAAGGTTAAGATCCGCGTATGCAAACGGAAGCTCCATGTCGATCCGAAGCGTTTCCTTAAAGTCATCGGCGGTAAGAGCTGAGTTTTCATTGATACGAGCCTTGAATTCTTCAAAATTTTCTCTCGGAAGCGACACTCCCGCAGCAAGCTTGTGTCCCCCGAATTTACTCAGCAGTTCTTTTACGCCCGTGAGACCTTCAAACATGTGATATGCCTCAATACTCCTGCCGCTTCCTTTTAGGCCGTTCTCGGTCGGAGTAAACACAAATGTGGGATGGGAAAACCTCTCTCTTACACGCCCCGCGATTATGCCGGCAAGACTTTCATGACAGTCATCGAGCAAAAGAACGATCACGTCATCGATACGGTCTTTTGACAGCACCATGTCGATCGCCTTCTCGGTCTCTTTAATTGTCATGGCCTTACGGCTTTCATTAAGTTCTTTAAGCTCTGCTGCGAGTTCGCGGATCTTTTCGGGATCGCTTTCGGTAAACAGTTCAAGTGCTTTAAGAGAAGTATCGAGTCTTCCGCTTGCATTAAGGCAAGGGCCTATCACGAATCCGAGATGATAAACGGACAGCACCTTATCGCTCAGCCCGGTTTCTTCTATAAGGGCTTTAAGTCCACGGTTACGCGAGTGGTTCATGAGTTTAAGACCGTTTTTTACGATCGTCCTGTTTTCATCGGTAAGTTCACATACATCGCATACCGTGGCAAGTGCCGCAAACTCCGAGAGTTCAAGCATCATATCCGCATATTCGGAAGTGCCTTCAGCCCCCCTTGCACGTGCAAGTGCCTCGATCACCTTGTAGGCAACGACCGCACCGCATATACCTTTGAAAGGATATGTGTCCTGCGGCAGTTTCGGATCGACTATGGCGTCCGCATCGGGAAGTATCCAGCGCTTTTCTCCGTCAAGTTCTTCATAAGGAACCTCATGATGATCTGTGATCACCATGGTCATGCCAAGTTCTCCCGCATGAAGAGTCTGTTCTTTTGCCGCAATACCGTTATCGCAGGTTATTATCGTATCGACTCCCGCCGCATGGGCATCGTCGATAAGTCTTATATTGATGCCGTAACCGTCTTCTATCCTGTGAGGGATCGTGTAATCGCAATCCGCGCCGAGATATGTAAGGCCTCTAAACAGAATGTACGTTGAGCAGATACCGTCTACATCGTAATCGCCGATAATCCTTATCTTGCGGCCCTCACGGATCTTTTCGGTCATTACCCTTACAAGAACATTCATGGAATACAGTTCATTCGCATCATGATGAATACCTTCGCCCGACATAAAAGCCTTCATGTCGTGTGAAGTTTCTATTCCTCGGTTCCGCAGTATCCGTGCCGTCACCGGAGAGATGCCCAGTTCCTGCCCTATTTTTAAGTAATCTCCGCTTTTTCTTATCTCAACCCAGTTTTCGTTCATATCTCTCTCTTTTCCGATACCTGTTACGCCGGCGTAACAAATGACTTAAAAAGGGCCGTAAAAACGGCCCTTGATATAACATGTTTGTTCCATAACGGATGAATGGTGCTTTATGCTTCTTTCTTGGCGAACCACTTACGGAATACAAACCACATCGAACCTGCAAGGAAGATGGATGAGTATGTACCGCATATGATACCTACCATAAGAGGAAGTGCGAAGTCCTTGACGGAACTTACACCGAAGATGTAAAGCGCTACAACCATGATAAATGTCGTTAATGAAGTAAATATACTTCTTGAAAGGGTCGTAGATATACTATCATTAACAATGTCCTTTAATTCGAACTTTCCTGAAGCTTCTTTTAAGTTCTCACGTACACGGTCGAATATAACGATCGTAGCGTTGATGGAATAACCTACGATGGTCAGCATACATGCAACGAATGTCGAGCCTACGCTTACATACGCAAAGGCATAGAAAGCAAGCGTTACGAGTACGTCATGTGTAAGTGCCAGAACCGAGGATGCGCCGAAGCGGATATCCTTAAATCTGAACCAGATATAGATAAGCATACATACGCATGCCACGATAACCGCGATTATGGTCTGACGCTGTGATTCCTTACTGATCGTCGAACTTATGGACTCGGCCTGTATGGACTGTGCATCGATGCCGTAGTTGTTTTCAAAGTACTCGGCCATAAGTTCGCGTTCTTCTGCGCTTAAGGTCTTGGTCTTAAAGATGACCTGATTGTTACCCTGTACTTTTGTAACGGAAACGCTTGCGTCGTTAACGATCTTCTCGATATCGGAAACCATAAGGTCGTTTAACTCGTTAAGCGAATAATCTCTGTCAAAAGAAACCGTTGTCTGAGTACCGCCTAAGAAATCAAGACTAAAGTTAAGCGAATGTCCGCGGGAAGCCATATTTGAGTTGATGAACAGCATTACAATACCCGCAAGGATAACCGCAAAGGATACGATGAAGAAAGGCATTCTTTTGCCCACAAAATCGATCTTTTTGGTTTCTTTGGCAACACCGTACCACTTGGGATCTCTGATACCGATACCTACAAAAGCATTGAGTAAGAGTTTTGTGATAACGATCGCGGTAAACATCGATAAACAGATACCCAGTGCCAAGGTCTGTGCGAATCCTCTGATGGAACCCGATCCCATGATCCACAGCACTGCTGCCGCGATAAGCGTTGTGATGTTACCGTCAAGGATCGCCGACAGTGCCTTACTGTAAGCAACCTTTATCGATGACTCAACGGTCTTGCCCGTACGGAGTTCCTCTCTTAAACGGGCGAATATGATAACGTTGGCGTCAACGGCCATACCTATCGATAAGATGATACCTGCGATACCGGGAAGGGTAAGTGTGATACCGAAACCGTTGATCAGCAGTATCTCAAGCACTGCATAAAGTGAAAGTGCGATAACACTTGTAAAACCGAGTGCATAATATATGATCACCATGAATACGGCTACGATCGCAAAACCTACAAGACCTGCCAAAAGACTTGTCTTGATGGCTTCCTGACCAAGCTGTGCACCGACCACGTTGGAACGGAGTTCTTCGAGTTCTACTGAGAGTCCGCCGATACGGATCGTTGAAGCAACCTTTTCGGCCGTTTCAAAATCTTCCATGGGACTGATCTGAGCGGTACCCTGTGAGATCTCACCTTTAACTTTGGGAACGCTTACGAAGTTACCGTCATAATATATAGCTATCGTCTCGCCGTTTAAATAAGCTTCCTTGGTGGCCTGATGGAACTTTTCGGAACCTTCATCGGTGAATGTAAGGGAAACCACGATCTCGGTATTTCCCATTGAATCCTTGACACCGCCGGCCTGAGCGTCCTTGACATCCGTACCCACAAGTACTACCTTGCCGTCTGCGGTTATCTCATCGATCGTATGATTGAGCACATATCCGCTCTCACCCGTTTCGGTGATCCCCATCGAATAGTTGGGTGTTCCGTCTGAAGCGTACTGACGAAGGAAATAAAGAGTACCGGGACGTCCTATCTCCTGAAGGATCGCATTGGCATCGTATACGCCGGGGATCTCGATGGTGATACGGTCGTTTCCTTCTTTGTATACCTGAGCTTCGGTCGAATAACGCTCAACACGCTGCTGGAGCTTGTTGATGGTATCTTCCATATCCTGATCCGAAGGTTCCTTTTCCCCTACTGCCTGGTATGTGATAGACACACCGCCCGCAAGGTCAAGACCCAGCTTTATCTCACTTGCCGATCCCGCTTTATTGGGACCAATACCTGCGTAATCCATGAAACCGAAGAATACGGCACATGCAACTACCAGCAATATGGCAATAAATGATTTTGACTTACTCATACTTAAATTCTCCCTAAAACAAATGTATGACTGCGGTTAAATCCACAGCCATACAAGTATATCACATGTCTTTTTCAAAATAAAGAAAAACTATCATTCTTCCGCGGGTTCTTCGTCTTTTTGAGGCAAAAGAACAAATACCGACACGATACGGTTTGACTTGATGCCCCGAACGGTCAAGACGGTGCCGTCTTCAAGGGTTACACTCTCGCCGTTTTCCGGTATCCTGTCGAGTGAATCGAGCACAAGACCGCCGATGGTATCGTAGTCTTCGGATTCAAATTCCGTTCCAAGAACATCATTGATATCTTCAAGCTTCATGTGGGCTTCGATGAGATATCCGTCGTTTTCCTTAACGATCTGCGTTTCCTCATCCTGATCGTACTCATCCCTTATCTCTCCCACTATCTCTTCGAGCAGATCCTCAAGCGTTACCATTCCGACCGTATCGCCGAACTCATCGTTTACAAAGGCAAGGTTCTGGGATTTTGAACGCATCTCTATCAGGAGATCGCTCGTTTTCTTGTACTCATATGTGTAATAGCCCTCGCGCAGGAACTTGGATACGGTAAAAAGAGCCGTGTCCTTAAGACGAATAAGGTCCTTTATATTGATAAAACCTATGATCGCAGCCTTCTCACCGCGATAAACGGGAAGACGTGTGTACATCGTCTCACGGAACACCTTCATGATCTCTTTGTAGGGCGCGTCCTCGGGAATCGAGACTATGTCGATACGGGGTATCATGATGTCCTTTACCACCGAATCCGAGAAATCAAATACATTATTGATGATCTTTCGCTCATCGGATTCTATGACACCGTCCTCGTGGCTTACCTCAACGTACGATCTTAATTCCGATTCCGTGATGAGCTGTCCCTTTTCACGCTTAAGTCCGCAAAGCTTAAGTACCGCTCCCGCCAGAATATCGATAACAAATACTATCGGGAACAGAACTATCATTAGTCCCCTGATGGGAACGGCCCATGCAAGCGCCATCTTTTCGCTGTTATGTCTTGCCGCAGTCTTGGGCACGATCTCACCGAACACGAGTATCAGAAGCGTCAGCACTCCGGTACCCAGGGAAACATATAAATTACCCCATATACGAAGCGTCAGTACCGTAGTGAGCGCCGATGCGCTTAAGTTAACGATATTGTTGCCTATAAGTATCGTGGTGATCATGCGGTCATAGTCTTCAAGCACTTTGGAAAGAGTCTTGGCATGACGCCTTCCCTCTTCTTCGAGTGCTCTTTGCTTGGCGCGTGTGATCTGCGAAAATGCCGTCTCCGCCGAAGAAAAGAAAGCGGACAGCATCACTAAGACAACAAGTATTATGAGTTCTATGATACTTTTGGTATCCAATACGATCTCCTTACATCTTATCCGTAAAGAACTCTTCGAAATCGGTATAGCCTTCCGCTTCAAGCTGTTCTTTCTGGAATTTCTTGTTTTTGTTCATCTTGCAGACCAAGATCTGTCTGCCGTTCTCACGTTCTTTCATTGCCTTTGACAGTATATCGGCATATTTATCGGCAGGCATGGTCTTTTCGACAAGATATGCTTTTTTGTCACCCGCTCCCGGAACCTTGAACCCGCTTTCCATGAGCAGGAGCACGATCCTTTCAAATCCGATCGAAAAGCCGCATGCGGGAACGTCCTGGCCGGTAAAGTTTCCGACCATCTTGTCGTATCTTCCGCCACCGCCGCAGGATCCGCCAAACTCGGGGATCGCTATCTCAAATATCGTTCCGGTATAATATCCCATGCCTCTTACGAGCGAAGGATCGAATACCATCTTAAAATCTGCGGTCTTAACCTTTTCAACGCTTTCGGTTATCTCCGTAAGGCTT
>JAEEGL014031676.1_pt1 | contig 21984 bp, 16 predicted proteins | sample 9134231 | NCBI WGS metagenome assembly JAEEGL01 (sample SAMN16246548, study PRJNA631951) | gut metagenome | biome: gut microbiome; feature: rumen; material: fiber-attached | host: Bos | place: Iran: Karaj | collected 2018-10 | reverse complement strand
GTGTTTCGCAGCAGAAACAATCGACTTGTCATTGCAACAAGGGGCATTTTATAAAACCCATAATCTTCAACAGTCTTATGATAACTGTATGATTTTCCAAAATTTTACATATACACAGCTTCCTAAAAAAGGTAGCGGTAATAGCCCTATTGGTTATTCCAGTATATTCATAAACAACAACGGTAATGGTACTGTTCAAAATAATTATAAGTACAATCCTCTTTGTCAGGTATCAGGCACTCCAAATACAGGGGCTGGTGCTACTTGTTCATTTACAGACGCCACAGTAAAAAATGGCATAGACAAAATGTCAAGACTTTCTAATACTGCATGGCAGTATGTCGGCGGGCAACTTACGAATGAACAGGGTGAACAAAAAGGTCAGTTTGCATTGATGGGCGGTCACTATGCTCAGAACATTAATGCAAAACGTTTTGTTTTGAACAACATTCTGTTCGGCTCAACTTCAGATAAAGAAACCAGTATAGGAACTCATCTTACCGGTAGAACCAAGTATCAGTATGGTTGTATAGACCCAGATAATGATGGGAATAGAAGTAATTCAGATTACAAAAATCGTTTACTATACGGTTATGACCAGCCTATTAACTTTGCAGATATTATATCTTCAGATAATGGGAAATACTCAACAGAAACTACTAATGGCATAGATATAATTACTGGAAAAGTTCCCTTAGCAAGCTACACACCAAACCAGATTGTTATTGTTCCTATTGTCGGTGTTCCAGAATCCGTTCAGAACTATCAATCTACAGTGACTAGAGTTGGTGATCAAGAAGTTGAAAATGGTGATTATACTATATACGACCTCAAGGTTGGTGCACTAAATTCAGGCGCTGTAGGCTACGATAATCTTGACTCAAATTTCACTCCAAGTGATGTTGGCATGACAGACCTTAAGAACTCTGTTCAAATCATTGGTTTTGCGAAATTCAGAATTATGGATCCAAGTGAATATACTCGTTCTGAAGTATTGGGTGACCCACTTGTTGGGCAGATACGTGGGGAATTTTTGGGCTATATCGTAGACCCGCGTGAAGTTGCTACGCTTCTAGCAGCTTACAACTCAGGAAGCCTGTAAATAAAAAAGCTCCGAAAGGAGCTTTTTTATCAGAGTTTAGAAGATTACCTAAAAACAAAAAGACTCGTCTTGACGAGTCTTTTTGTTTTAATTCCTAATTCCGAACTCCTCACTCGTAATTCTTAATAAGTGTCAGGCTTTCAGATGCAAGCTTAACTATATCTGCATCTGTATTGCTTTTTATAGCAGCTTCAAAATTCTTCTTTGCATCTACTGAATTTTTCAGTTTAACCTGAATCTTACCCATGTGATAATAAACATCACTAGAAATTGGTTCATGGGCTAATTTAAGTATTTTCATAGCCTTATTCTGAATGGTATAAGCTTCTTTAAAATTACCCTGTTTATAATGAACCCAGGCAAGAGAATCGTAATAAGTTGCTCTATTAGATTTATCTAAATTTATAGCACTTTCAATTAAATTGGTTGCAAACTTCAGCTCTGTATCCTGTTCCGCCAGCAAATAACCTAAGGTATTTGCAACACTGCCATTTTCAGGCATAAGTTTGTTCATACGTCTGAATATCTTAATAGCCTGAACATAGTCTTTGCGTTCAAGATAGGCGGACCCCATTACTGATAAAACTCTAATATTATCAGGTTCGTCTTTCAAAAGCTTTTCCCATTCTTCACAAGCTTTATCAAACTCGCCTTTTTCATAATATACAACTCCAAGATTTAATCTTGGGCTGACATCTGATTCATCAAGAGAAATAGCGCTTCTATAGATTTTTTCAGCTTCAACTAAGTCTTTGGTGCTTAAATAAACATTACCAAGATTGATTCTTGCTTTAATGTTATCTTTATCAAGTTCAAGCACATGCTGAAAAGCTTCTACAGCTCTATTTCTCTCTCCAAGAATAGAATAAACCAACCCAAGATTATTTAATGCATTTATATGTTGAGGTTCTAGCTTTAAAACTTCTTCATAACATCTTACTGCATCTATATATCTGGAGCTTTCATGATAAGCTACACCCAAATTATAACGAGCTTCTACCGGAAGATTTGGTTCCATTGCAAAAGCTGTTTCATAAGATTTTATAGCTTCTTCATTCTGACCGCTGAAATATTGAGCCATACCTAGCAAATACCAGGTATAAGGCTGTTTTTCATCAATTGAAAGAGTCTTTTTCAAATATACACAGGCTTCTTTGAATCTATCTTCTTTTAGACAAAGCTTACCTAGATTTCTTAGAGCTTCAGGATACATCGGCTCTATAGAGATAGCCTGTTTCAGCATACTTTCAGCTTTTTCATTCAACCCTTCCTGAAGATATAATAATCCTAGGAAGTTATATGCCTGCTCTGAATACGGATCGATAGATTTTGCACGTATAAAAAGCTCTTCAGCTTTTTTATTCTGTTCTAGAATAAGATAGTTCAAGCCTTCTTGAACCATTTGTGCTGATTGTTTAACAGGGTCAACACTACCCTTTTCAACTTCAGCCGCAAAACTAGACATAGAGCAACCACAAGCCAGAGCTAGCATTAGAATAGCCTTAGAGGCTGGTTTTTGAAAAAGCTTCATATTTTCCTCAATTCATGAACAACAAACTTTGTATATACCAAACACAAAACCTAATACTAGAGAGATTCCTTCCTAGCGTCAGATTCTTCAATACATTCATTAATGCCAGTTTCAAGCTCATCAAGCAACTTGTTCAAAGCAACAGTTTCTTTTTCTATACCCTGAGCAGAAGCCAGATATAAAGCGTAGTTATTATCTTTATTAGCTCTAATAGCACGTTTTGAATAAACAGTGATACTATCTAATGCTTCTAAGGATTCTTTAAATATTAATGTTCTATTTGGTACATTAGAATGGCAAAGAATTCCATTAACTAGTTTGAAACGGCTGGATAGCTCTCTAGACTTAGACATAATCTTTCTTGCGTAACCATCACCTGGTTCAAATCTGTATCTATCACGATGTTTCTTACTGTTAAAAGGCATAGCATGCTTTTTCATTTCGTTAGCATAACGATAGATCATTTTTATTCCTTCAAAATTATCATCAAGGAATCTACTAACAGTAAGTGTCTCTTTGATTTCCTGATAGGCGTGTGCAGGCTGAGGCTCCGGCATAGCCGAAATAATACCGGCCATTACAGACAATAACAGCAATCGGTTTAACTTATTCCTCACGATAAACTCCTTTAAAGATGTTTTACTAATAGCAACAGCTATAGCTATAGTTCAACCACCTATCGACCACCCTTAAAGATTTTATAACCATAAATAATCTTTTATTACATTTTATTTTACATATTTTTTCATATTTTTTCTATACTGAAAATTATTTGTTATATTTTAGTAAAATCTTTGACTACTTAAGAATAGAATGATAAACTTGAAATATATACTCTAAAAAAGGGAATATTTTTATGGCTGTTTTGAGAAAATTTAATAATAAAAAGGGCTTTGGCTTCATAGTCGCAATAGGCATGTTGGGTCTTTTAGCTTTTATGGGTCTTTTTTTAATTCAAAGTAGCACAACAGAATATTCTCAAACCTCTTTATCTGTATATAGAACAATGGCCAGACAACTAGCTGAAGCAGCAGCAGATGAAGCTACTGTAATGCTAGAAGAAAGATTCAAAGACAAATCTGATAAAGGTTATTTTAATACTTTATTAAATCAAGCTGCTAGTTCAATACCAATGTCTCAACCAGATAACCATACTGGTGTAAATGGAAGTACAAATGATTTTAATATTACCCAAGACGATTTGGTACAAACTTCTGCTCTTATAAAATACCATCTTACAAGAGCAGGTTTTGTAATAGAAAAGATTTTACCTACTATAAAAGATTTAAGACCTATTCCTCAAGGTGCTCTTGACAACCAAAAATCCTTTTATGTTCCAACAGACAGAGCATCAGAAAATTATAAAGAATACCATCCTTTTGACAATCAATATTCAAGAGATTGGTATTGTACTCTCCAACTAGATATAAGCGTTTCATTAGCAAAACAAAAAAAGACAAAATTTAACTATCAGATTTCAAGAGATGTCAAACTGGTTAATGTTGGCCCAATCGGTAGAAACTACTCTTTCTATAGTATTCTTGGCGGTTTTGTAGATACAAGACAGTCAGAAGGTATAATACAAAAACAGATAACTGATAGATTCAGTCCAAATGGTATAAGTGGTGGTGACACAGAAAAAGGTCGTTTATTTCTTTGGAATGTACCTTTTCAATCAAGAGTATTTGTGCATGGACCGGCTGTAATAAATCTAGAAAACCCCAATCTAGAAAACTATCCTGAAAACGAAGAGCCTTACGCAACCAAAGATAAGTTTCACTTAGGCGCATACAAATATCCGCCTGATATACCAGAATATGGACCTGGTTCCAGTATGGCATATCAATACGGTGATACTTTTTATGGTTTTTCCTATTTTCCGGATAAAAGCCGCAGTCTTTTCCCCAAAAAAGATTTTTGGGATACAATTTTTTCAAGATCACCAACAAAAGAAGACATAGCAGATTCTGCCGCATACTATACAAAACTAATTACTTATGACACAATCAAAGATGGTGGGCAATTCCCGAATATTTCAAGTAGCTTTTTAAGCAAAATAGGTAAATTATTTGAAAAAGGCGCTGAAGTACAATACCTTGTTGGAAAAGCCAAGCATCAGAAATTTTTACCAGCAGGTCCATTCTGTCGAACCCCTTGGCATTATCTTCCCGGCGAACCTCCGAGAGAAAAGTCTCCATTCGCCCCAAATCAAATAGATCCTCCGCCATACGATTTTCCAGAAAAAGATAATAAAATTCGTATAGAAACAAGATGGGATCCTGAAGACAAAGAAGTCGGTGAAAATACAGGAATCAAGTCACTAGTTAGCAGTATCGTCTACTATACAGCAACTGGTAACATTGATCAGCCCGATAACAGAGAATGTTTATCTGAATTTTGTCTTAATTATTATAATGATCCAGACCCAGATACTCTTTGGAAAAAATTAAAAGCAGGAACGACTCACGTTTTAGGTGGTCTTTTTAATGTTATAACAATGAACTCGCAATTCATTGCTTCTGGTATTAAAAAAATCATTAGAAGAATACCTGCTTTTAATAAAGCAGATATTGTTACTGCTGATGAAGAACAAGATTGTAAAAATCTATTCCCAACAAACTTTAGACATCATTATTTAAAAACAGCTACAAGACATTTTAAAGATGAAACAGAAATTCCTAGAGTACCTTCTAATGATAAAAATTATCCAAATGCTTGGATAATTAATGGTATTTACTGGCTAGATTCATTAGATATAAAAGCCCCTATTACATATATAGGAACAGGTACATTAATGGTTTGCAGATATAATAAGTCTGTTGGTCCTTTGACCATAAGAGGTGATGTTCATGCAGAACGTGACCCCAAAACTGGTCAACCTTTAGGTCATTTAACAATATTCTATTATCCTTATGACAAGAATTTAAAAAGGGAATTATCAGAAGATTACAAAAATGCGTTTCCAGCTCGTATGCTTACCTTAGAAGGTGGCGTTACTGTAGAAGCTTCAATCTTTTCTCTTTGTGGAGTAAGAAGTGTCAGAGGTTTTAACGCAACAGTTGATGATTTTTCTTCTATCGGTTTTGATCCTGAAAAACCTCTTACCCAATGGCCTTTAGCTAATGGCGAATTAACAAAATTTCTCCAGGAAGCAAATTGCATTAAAGGTAATTACGTTAACTATTATACCTCTTTAGAATTCCAAGGTGATGATTTGTGGGTTCTGCACGATATAGAAAACCCATTAATGTTTAAAAATGTTGGTCCTAACCAATATACAATATATCAAGAATATATTGATCTTGAACATACTGATAATGATTCTAAATATCGCTTAGAATACGAAAGAATGGCTCATGAATTTTTCATGAGTCCTAGAATTCAACACGTAGGAATGATTGGTGCATTATGATAAATAAGAAAAACGCATTCTCTACTATTGAAATGCTTCTTACTGTAATGATATTTTCTCTGGGTATTATCCCTTTGATAGTATTATTCCAAAACAGCCATAAACAAACTGCTCAAGCCAAAAATCTCATGATTGCCCAAAGTATAGGTAGAACAAAGATTAATGAATTACGTTCTTTGGGGTTTGACTATCTAGCAGAAGAATTAGGTGGTTCAAGCAATGGTTTACAAGGTACACAGTTAGTAAAAGGGAAATTAGTTGATTCAGATGATGAATCAATAGAATACCCCGAATGTTATAATCGTTTTAAAACTTCAGTGAAATTTGAAGATTCAGGGGAAAGACCTACAGCAAACGGTGAAAAAAAACCTGCGAACAAAATTCGTATATGGGTAGATGTAGAATGGCAGGAACCCAATGCAAGAAAGTTTTCTTTAGCTTTTGGTACTGTAGTTGTTAAATATGATAGTTAAAAATAATAAAAGAGCGATTACTTTTATAGAGCTAATGGTTTCTATGTTAATCATAGCTCTGATTGCGACATACGCATGGAAAATATACTCAAATAGTGGTGAGTCTATGCGTCATACCGTAAGTCAAAGTCAGATACAGGCTGACATACGTAGTTTTCTAGATAATCTGGAAGCAGAAATGATGACCTGCTATTCTTTTAATGAGATAGACTCAGAAAAGAAAATGTTCTCTTTTTATTCTTTTACATATAGTAAAAAGTCATTAGAAGAAATTATGTATGATGGAACTAGCCTTAGAAGCATTGGTGAAGACAGTGATGCTGCCATAAAAGTATTAAAAATAGAATATTCTTGGGCCGATGGCATAGTTACCAAAAAAAGAACCCCTGGTTTACTCTATTTTTATCAGAAACCCATGACCTTTAAAGAAGATACTAGTAATAATACTCTAAGTGAAAAAGCTCTAACCAAAGAAGAATTGAAGGATATTTCAGATTTCGAAGTAAAAGGTTACACCCAAACAATAGAACGTGATAAAGATACAGATTCTTTGGAATTAAAAATCAATCCAGTTACCCCACAGACCGCTTCTTCTGCTGTTTTTATAGCCTTAAGGCTACATGCCCTCAAAGATGAAACAGGGAAAAGACGCGACGAAGAAATTGATATAGTAACAAAATTCTATAGTAGTGTAAAATTAGCAGAAATTACAAATCCTACTTATTTTTCTTCAACTGATAACAATGGAAATTTCTAAAAATGGATAAACGTTGGACATTAGCAATAGTTACTGTTTTAACTGTATTATTAATATATAGTTTTTTGAGTATGGTACTTAAAACAGATAAAAAAAGATCTACTCATAGTAGAATGTACAGAGACTATTCAAATTACAACAAAAAAAGTGATAAGGAAGACTATTATTACAACAATAAAGTTTATGGTTCTTCTGCTAGAAGTTTAAAAATTAAACGTACTATTTTTAATAATTTTTTGCCTGCTTCAGTAAATAGCTATAATACATTCATGGAAGTTGTAAAGAAGAATTCTTCAGGCAGAGAAAAAAAGAAATATAACAATCCTCAATATGACAAAGTTGTTGAATTATCTAGAAAACCTTTACCAGAATTACATATGGCTATTTCTCTTTTCAAAAAGGCTGAGTATGAAGACTGTATTTCTAAATTAAATGAAGCCTTAGATAAACTTGACCCTATGGAAATGGAAAAAAGAATTCAAATATATGGTTTGTTATCTGAATGTTACATTAAGCTAAAAAATGATGACGGCTATGTACAGAACAAAATTAGATGCATCAGAATTCAACGTAAGTTATATAAGCTTTTAAAAGAAACTTTCCCAGAAAGAGAAGCTATTCTGGAAAATCCATTTTTTACTACAGAAGAAGCTAGTACAAATTTATTAAGAATAAAATCAACTGTAGCCAAACTTCCAGATTCACCTATGGTTAGAGATATGGTGAAGAAAGCCGAGCTAGATTTAGAAGTAGCACGTGCAGTAGCTCAATAAAAGCTAAATAAAAAAGGCTTGGTATATATGTAACAAGCCTTTTTTATTTTAGGTATTTTTAGGGTAAAAAAAGACTTAGGCATTAAGCCTAAGTCTTTTTTACTCTTTTATTCTTGAGGAGTTTCTTCTAAGGCTGCTTTTCTAGAAAGATTGACACGACCCTGAGCATCAATTTCTATACATTTAACCTTAACTTCATCACCGATGTTAACAACATCTTCAACTTTGTTAACACGACGATTTTCAAGCTGGCTGATATGAACAAGACCTTCGATACCAGGAAGAATTTCAACGAAAGCGCCAAAATTCATAATACGTTTAACAGTACCTATATAAATCTTGCCAACTTCTGCATCATCAGTAACCTGATGAACCAGTTTAACAGCCTTATCGTTAGCAGAAGCATCAGGACTCATAATAACTACTTTACCATCATCTGTTACTTCGATTTGAGCACCAGAATCTTCAGTAATCTTACGAATCATTTTGCCGCCTGGACCTATAACGTTCTTAATCTTGTCTGGATTAATTTCTAAGGTAACAATACGTGGAGCATATGGAGAGAGAGATTTTCTTGGAGCGTCAAGAACTTCCAACATCTTTCCAAGGATATACATACGGCCGTCTTTAGCCTGCTGTAAAGCAACACGCATAATATCAAGAGTTACACCAATAATCTTGATATCCATCTGAAGAGCATTTACGCCATGTTCAGTACCAGCAACCTTGAAATCCATATCGCCAAAGTGATCTTCATCGCCAAGGATATCACTAAGAACGGTAAAATGGTCGCCTTCCTTAATAAGACCCATAGCAATACCAGCTACAGGAGCTTTTATCGGAACGCCAGCATCCATAAGAGCCAAACAGCCAGAACATACAGATGCCATTGAAGAGCTACCATTACTTGACATAATTTCGCTTACGACACGAATAGTGTATGGAAATTCTGTTTCAGAAGGAATAACTTGTCTGAGAGCTCTTTCTGCAAGTGCACCATGACCTATTTCGCGGCGGCCTGGACCACGCATTGGCTTACATTCGCCAGTAGAGAATGGTGGGAAGTTATAGTGAAGAATGAATCTCTTCTTGGTTTCATCATCAAGTCCGTCAATAACTTGAGAATCTGCAGTAGCACCAAGAGTACAAACACCAAGAGACTGGGTTTGTCCACGTTTGAAGATTGCAGAACCATGAGTGCGTGGTAATATACCTGCATAACAAGTAATTGGTCTAATATCAAATACTCTGCGGCCATCAATTCTTCTGCCTTCTTCAAGAATCATGCGACGCATTTCAGCTTGAAGTCTGTTTTCTAGGATAGCATGTGCAGCTGGGAATTTTTCAGTTCCAAGTTCTTCGCCTAACTTTTCGTTAAGTCTAGTAGCGAGATTTTCGTTGAGGAGTCTGAGTTTTTCAACTCTTGCAGTTTTTTCTGCAGTGTTGAGAGTATCTTTCAAATCATCCATCAAAGTATCAACTACTTCTTCACATTCTGGTTCTGGAGCTGGTTCTGGAACAACGGTCTTTTCTTTGCCACAGCGACTTGCAAGTTCTTTTTGAGCATGAGCAAGTTTCTTAATATTTTCGTGAGCAAAGCCTAAAGCTTCAAGAAGTTCTTCTTCAGAAACTTCAGAAGAGCCAGATTCAACCATTGTAATAGCCTGTTCAGTACCAGCAACAGTCATATCGATAGTGCTGTTAGCTAAAGAAGCGGGAGATGGGTTGATTACAAGCTGACCGTCGATTTTGCCAACTCTTACAGCGGCAACTGCGTCAACTATCGGAACTTCAGAAATCATGAAAGCAGCACTAGCTGCATTTATGGCAAGAATATCAACAGGATTTACCTTGTCATAAGAAAGAACATATACAGCAACCTGAAGGTCATTGTGGTAATGTTCTGGGAACATTGGGCGCAATGGTCTGTCGATTAAGCGGCTAGAAAGAATTTCTTTAGTAGTAGCTCTTCCTTCGCGTTTGAAGAAACCGCCAGGTATTTTACCTGCTGCATAAGCTTTTTCAATATAATCTACTGTTAAAGGAAGGAAGTCATTACCTTCTTTGGGTTCTTTACTAGCTACAACTGCTGCAAAAACAACAGAATCGCCAGATCTGACAGTAACAGCACCTGAAGCTTGTTCTGCGAGTATTCCAGTTTCAAAAACTACGCTCTGAGCATTCTGAGCATTAAGGTCACAAGAAACTATCTGATAGTTATTATCCATTACAACCTCTTAGATTAGCGGCGTAAGCCTAACTTCTGTATCAAAGCAACATAGCGTTCTGCACTCTTGTTCTTAAGATAAGCAAGATGGCGTTTACGAGCACCAATCATTTTGAGTAAACCACGGCGAGAAGCGTGATCTTTAGGATTTTTTTCGAAGTGTTTAGAAAGATTGTTGATTCTTTCAGTGAGGATAGCAACCTGAACTTCTGGTGAACCAGTATCTTTTTCAGAATGCTGGTAGGTTTCGATAACCTTTGCCTTGTTTTCTTTTGTGATAGACATTTTAATATCTCCTTTAAATTTAGTTGCAAAACCAAGTATTGACATAATGGGTACAACCCTAGTAATGCATACGTTTGTTAGTATAGCACATCTTGAGGGAAAATAAAACCTTTATTTTAGGGATTAGGGAAGAGGGAGAAAGGGAAAATTAGAGCAAAGAGCAACAGAGCATAGAGCGGACAGCAGACGCAAGACCTCAACTTAGAGTTCAGAACTTAGAGTTTAGTGGATGTTTTAAGTCTTCGGACTTAACTTTTTACCGCTTGGCAAAGTTCTCAAAAATCCCCCTTAATCCCCTTTACAAAAGGGGGTCTTTTGGAGAGGAAAAATAAGAGAAGTCTACACATTGTCATAAAAAGTATAGCGTATGGGCTTTAGCCCTGAAAGCTATACGTTTATGACAATGTGTAGACTTCACTCATCTCTTCAATCTTATATCTTAAATAATTTGACAAAAAGCTTTGGTTAGAGTAATCTGCCAATAGAAAAACGGAAATGTGCCGTTTTCTCTAAGGTCACATTATTGATTTAAAGTAAAACCAGTGACAAATGTTTCACCAGGCAAAGCTTGGAATTTAAAGAAGTCAGAATAATTAAAGTTGTTAGAATTATTGCAATGTTATCAGACTTGATGCTCTAACCTCTCAAAAAACAGCTGACTTCATTTGTTCTGTATAGCTACAAAAAAACGTAAAAGGATAAAAAATGGACAACAATATCGTAACTATTGAAAAAATGACTTATGGGATTGATTCTCTCGCACATTTAGACGGAAAAGTAGTATTTGTTCCATATGGTGTTCCAGAAGATAAAGTTAAAATTGAAATTACCGAAGAAAAGCCTGATTATCTCAGAGCAAAAATAGTTGAAATCATTGAACCTTCTAGATTTAGAAGAAAATCCCCCTGCCCTAACTTCCCACAATGTGGTGGATGCCATTGGCAGGAAATGAACCCAGAAACTCAGAGAACAGAAAAAGAAAATGTTTTGAATTTCATAACAAAATCATTGAATCCTGGGCATGTTTATCCAATGGAACCTCTTCCAATGAGAGGCTACAGAAACAAAATGGAATTAAAAGTAGCTTTTTCTGAAGACGGCAGCGTAATACTTGGAAACTACTCATACAATTCTCATGATGTTGTTCCTTTAAATGGCTGTATTGTTCAGTGTTATGAAAACATGCAGCTTTATCAGAAGCTTTTAGAATTCGCCAATCTGCCAGAAAACCGCGAAACAATGGAAAACATTCACACTATTACTGTTAGAACTCTAGGTGAACAGCAACATTGTACATTTGCTCTCAAAGTTCCAACTAGTAGTGATGAAGCTTTGGCACCTTTCAAAAAGTTTTTTGATGATAATGAAAGAATTAGCAGACTAGAAGTTTATGGAGAAGTAGGCAACCTTTTAACTCAGATGAGAGATAAAAAGCCTTTCTTTTTCATGAACAGAAACTGGAGAGTTTCTCCAAATTCATTTTTCCAAAATAACCTTGAAGGCGCAGAAGCTATTCTTCATACATTGATTTCAATTTACAGCTCTTACCAGCATAAAGGTAAATTCTTAGACCTATATTGCGGTTGTGGCACCCAGACATTTTTGCTCGAATCTATGTTTGAAGAAGTTTACGGAGTAGAATGCAATGTATCTTCTTTCCAAGATGCGATAGCACATCAAAAGACAAGAAGTTCATCAAAAATTACATTCCTTTGTAAAAAAGCAGAAGCTATTTTCAATACTCCGATTACCAAAGGAGTTATTGCAGCACTTCATCTTAATCCACCAAGAACAGGAATTTCTCAGAGAGTTACCAGAGGCCTTTCTGGAATCAAACCCAAGATGATTACTTATCTATCTTGTAATCCAATGACCTTTAGAAGAGATGCAAAAGCCCTTAAACAAATGGGTTATAAATTAGACAGAGTATATTCTTTCGATTTATTCCCTGGCACATACCATATGGAAACCTTGGGAGTATTTATTCGAAATTAAAATAAAAAAGACTCGCAAATGCGAGTCTTTTTTGTTTTAGCAGATTTTATTACCCTACTTCGCGTTAAGAAAAACTTAGTTTAAAATTATTTCTTAAAGATCTTAGATTTCAAAATTTCCATAGTTGCAAGCTGTTCTTCTTTATCTGCTTCAGGTAAAAAGATAGCATCTCCATAATTATCTGTATCAATAGTTCTGTATGTAAGAACTTTCTTACCCTTTTTAACATCCTGCCAACAGCTTTCAAAAGAAGTTATAACAGTATAGTTTTCTGGAACTTTGATTTCTAAGGAAAGTTTTTCAAAATCTACCGGGAAAAGTCCCCACTTTGAAACAAGCGGACCAGTCTGGAATCTTTTTCCATATCTTTCATTAGACTTAAAGAATCGCAAAAAAGAGTTTGCAATATCTTGTCCTTTACTTTTAACAGAAGACTTAGCATCTCTAACTCCAGATTTGTTCTGTTCTTCTTCTTCCATTTTTTTAATAGCTTTTCTCACAGCATCTATACTGTAATTGATATAGACATTTGCATTCATTTCAAATTTGATTTCTTCGTTTGGTTTTAAAGAAAAACTATATCTTGGATTTTCTGGATCATATTTAAAAGATTTTCCATTAATATTAATAGCTATATTATTAATATTTACCGGGTATAGAATTCTGAATTTTACAGAACTGGTAATATCTTTATCTGAGATGTTAGCCAAAACTGTTTTAAGACTTGTTACCGCGATTTCGTTTTCTATAGATGCCTTAGCCTGACAATCCTTAACCTTAAAGAACTGAGAATATTCTTTTTCTATAACGATTTCTGGAAATCGAGGCAAAACATTATGTTCTGTAGCATTAACCCCATTAGTTAAAAAGATAAAAACCAACACCCAACTAATTATAAAATAAATACTCAAAGTCTTCTTCATTCGTCTTCACCTTTATATTTTTATATTCTTATAGTAACATAGATAAATATAGATAGTTTTTAAACTAACCTAAAGAATAACAAAATTATATTGCTTTAAGATAAAATTGTCAAAAGTATGGAACTTTTGAAAAAATTACTATAGAATGATATTGACCTAAGCGAAAGGAATGAATTAGTGAAAATACGACCCGTTGCTTTTGCAGACCTTCATACACATAGCAGTGCATCTGATGGCACCATGACTCCAACTCAACTGGTAGAAAAAGCTGAATCCATAGGTTTGTCAGTCATAGCCATTACAGATCATGATACGATAAGCGGCGTAAAAGAAGCTCAAGCTGCTTGTAAAAACAAAAAAATTAAAGTTGTAGCAGGAACAGAGCTTTCCTGTGGCGATCCTGGTCAAGAGAAATCCGTTCATGTTCTGGGGCTGTTCATATCACCAGAAAAATCAAAACTTTCTGACATTTTAGACGAACAGCGAAGACTAAGATATATAAGAGCCTTGAAAATCCTTAATCTTCTCAGGGAACAAGGTTTTGACATGGATGAACTTGAAAACTGGTTTAAAAGCGAACCTAATAGAGTATTAGGTCGTCCTCATTTAGCCCATTATCTTGAAGATAAAGGTTACATTAAAGATTTTGACGAAGCTTTTAAAAAGTATCTTTCATATGGATGCCCAGCTTATGTTCCAAAAGATTATATAGAATATAAAACAGCAATAGAAGCAATTCATGACGCCGGTGGAATTGCTGTTTTAGCTCATCCAGGTCTAATACCTAACTGGGAAGCTACTTGGGAAAAAATAAAAGATTTACCCTGGGATGGAATAGAAGCTTTTTATATAGAACATAAAAACAAAGATGTAGAAAACTTCTTCAATATAGCCCAAGAGCGCCATATTGCATCTACAGGCGGAAGCGACTATCATGGAGATTATGGCAAGCATCTTGACCGCTTAGGGCAAGGTGGTCTTACAGAGGAACAGTTTAACGAATTAATAAAATTCTGTGCAACAAGGGGGATCAAATTTTAATGAAAGATACAAATAACAGTAAACAATTTAATAATTACTCAAAGTTTCAAAATAAACCTTTAGTTGCCAGTAAAGGCTTCAATAAATACAACAAGTATGAAAAGCCTCATCATCAGACTTTCCATCGTCATAAGAACGATGATTTTGACGATTATGATGATAACGACGAAGAATATGGAAATTTCAAGAATTTTGAAAAAATAAATCGTCGCAATGAAAACTCTTGGGGCGGTAAACATAAAGCCAATAAAAACATCAAACCAGCCAATGTTTGCATTATAGCGAACTTCCGCTCTCCGACCTTTACAGGTAGAGTTGGTACAGCTATTCTAGACGCCGCCAAAAAGCAGAATTTCTTTTTTGCTGGTTCTGAAAGACGTTCTTACGCCTGGCAAAAGGAATTCATTTTGCCAGAAACTGTAAGTAAAACATTAGAGCTTCCTGATGTAAGTAAATCAAGATGTTATGTATCTAACATTTATAGTTTTGGACAGGAACATGCAGGTCCTCAAGATTCATGGATAGCTAGTTTTGATCCTATGAGTGAAAATCAGCCACAGTTAAAACGTCTCCAAAGAGCTGGTTTAGTAATAGTTCCATCGGAAAAACATGCCCAAGTATGTAAAAAAGCAGGAATAAAGCCTCAGAGAATAAAAATAGCTCCTATTCCTGTTAATACAGAAATCTTTAATCCGAGAGCAGTTTGTCCTAAAGATTATGTAAATAAAAAAGATTATTTCAGAATAATAACTTCTGGAAATCCTTTAAATAGAAAAGGTTTGGAAGATATTCTTCTAGCATATATAAAAGAATTTAATCCATCAGAAAAGGTTGAATTAATAATCAAGCTAACCCATCTTCCTAAAATCAAGAAAGATTTTGCTTACGAAGTCCTGGATTTCCGCAAAAAGCTAGGTGCTTTAAATTCTATGTTCGCTAAAGTTACAGTAATAGACAGCACTATGTCAGATGAGGATTACGCAGGGTTACTGGCCTCAGCAGATGTTTACGCTGCCGGCAACCTGTCTTTTAACTCAGCAATTACTGTTAGAGAAGCCGCCGCCTGTGGACTTCATATAATTGGAGCAGATTACTTAAATTCTATATCTAATCTTCCAATGAATACTATTATTCCTGTAAAGACCCAAGATTATGAAATGCCTAAAGGTGAGCTTTATGCAGATTCTCCATCAATCAAAGTCAGGAAACTTGATCCACAAGGCTTAAGCTATGCTATGCGAAAAGCTTTTAACGCAAAAGACAGCTTAAGAGGCAGGAAGCTAGGCATTGCTGCTTCTTTTAAGAATTCAATTACCTGGGATGAACTCGCAAGACTCGTTCTTCCCAAACCCAAAGAAGAATAATTCAGTCGCGATTTGAGATTCTAATAGTCATTACCAGCAAAATTATGAATTGGGTAAAACCAGCGGAAATAGCTGCTATAGCAATACCTTTCATTCCATATGATGGAACTGTTGAATAGCAGAGGTATATTTGCAATAAAGCAGCTATTAATCCTGCTACAAAAGGAATTCTATAACTTCTAGCGGCAAAAAATCCTCTGTTAAGAATGAGATTCAGAGATACTGGCAGTAAGGCTATAGAATAAAATCTAAAGAGATTTGCAGCTATATCAACATCTTCTAACGAGAATTTTCCCCTCATAAATACTATTTTAACGATATAGTCTGCGCCAAACCATATTACAAGAATTATTGGAATAATTACTATGCTAGCAAGGCTTAGAGATTTAGCGAGAAACTTTATTCTCTCTTTCCCTTTTACCAAACTAAGATTTGGAAGAATAACATGAGCCAAACTTATGGCTATTACTCCTAAAGGCAGGTTAAATAGCTTTTCTGTATAGTTTAAAGTAGAGATACCACCTGCATCAGCAGATAAAAGATGACGTTCGTAAACAGGAATGAGTGGCAGAATAGATACCCAGGCAATAACCGGAGACGAAGCTTTTAAATAATCCTTAGCTATAGATGATTTATAAGCCAAACAGCTTCTTAAACCACTTTCAAGGATTTTATCTTTATATATGAGTATGAAAAGCCACAAAACCTGAATTAAAGCGCCTACAGTGTTGGCAACAGCAATTATCTCAATATTTTTACCAGCAGCAATAAAAGTCCCGGTTATAATAGAAAGATTAACCAATAAGGCTCCTATAGCAGGCATTGCAAAGCTTAGTCTAGAATTCAAGAGAGAAGTCTGCACTCCACTGAATAATCCTAGAACTAGATAGGGAATCAAAATCAGCCACATTCTTCTTAAGACTAATTCAAAGCCGCTGTCTATTTCAGGCATTAAAAGAGCACAAATCTGATTTGTTCCCAAAGCAAGAGCGACACTTAATATAGTTCCTACTATAGCTGTTATCCAGAATATACTCCAAAAAGCCTCGTTTAAAGCAGTTTTATCATCTTTATTATTTACAAAAATAGGAACAGCAGCTCCCGACACCAAACCTTCACTAAGAAACTTATAAACCAAATCAGGCAGAACCATAACCGCAGTCAGCATATCTGCTTCGACTGATCTTCCATAAAAAGCAGCTATAGCAGCAACTTTAATAAAGCCACTAGCTCTTGAAAGAACAGTTAAAACTGAAAGCGAAAAGAAAGATTTTAATATTCTGTCTAATTTCATACTATAAATATAATAAAGTTTATTCTGTTTGAATAGTTTATTATTTTTCAAAACTCAAGAAAAAGTTCTTGTATAGGACTATAAAAGTATTTTAAATTAGATAAAAAGAGTTAACAAACTATTAAGGAAAAAACATGACTAGAACAAATACCATTAATATTAGCGGTTTTATTTTCCCATTATTTTTCATAGCAATAATTTTTGGTTTAGTTATTTTTATTGTTTATAAAGATAAGAAACGTAAAAAAGAGATAAATGATTTCTGCATAAGAAACGGTATGACCTACCAAGAAAAACTTATCAATTTGCCAACTACAGCACAGCTGTTCGCCATCGTAAATCTTGGAGCTAGAAGAACAATATCCAGTGTAATGTTGGGAACAAGAAATAATATTAAATTTTATATTTTTGAAATTACTTCAGAAGAACTTAAAGAATCTCGTAGCTCTAGAAGCAGAACACGTAACATATGTCTAGGTCATACAGTCTGCTTAATGACAAATATTAATACTAGATTTCCCAGTTTTTATTTAAGAGATTCAAGTGATAAACTTCCAAAAACATTCCAGTTTCTTGGAATGGAAATTCCAGCCCCCAATATTTATACCATGGGTGTAGATATAATGAACCCTGATAAAATATACGAAAAGAAGGGTGGAAAAAACATTGAACTTACAGATTCCCCTGATTTTTACAACGATTTTGTTTTGAAAGGCTGCAATCCAGAAGAAGTATACCAATACTTTACACCAGAAAGAATAAACGCTTTAATGGATAATCATCAGTCTGGATACCAATATGAAGCAAAAGAAGACTGCTTTATGGTCTCTAAACCATATATATTACCATTGGAAGACCGATTAGATTTTCTAAAAAAATCAATGATTATTTATAATAGTTTAATATCTATTCCAAATAATCCCACATAATGGTTATTACCCCTCTTTCAGGGTAAACGCGAAGTATTTTAGCTTGTAGTCTATATCTTCAATACGTCACTTGTAATCTCTTTGTATGTAAATTTATCTTTTTGTATCGTCTACACATTGTCATAACCGTATAGCTTTCAGGACTAAAGCCCATACGCTATACTTATTATGACAAATGTGTAGACTATATATTAATGTTGTTTAAAAGCTTCTTCAATAAAGAAAAAAGTTTGTGTTTGCCCTGCCCCTCTTATAAGTTATATTTGACAGTATCAAATAAGCAATGATATAATTTTCGCACTTATATGCAGATAAAGAATTTTTAGCTTCATATAGTGTACAAAATGTATTAAGAGGTGGTCGACAAGTATGTCTAATCCAGAATTGTCTGCAATCAAGACAAATGACGCTTATTCCAAAAAAGCAAAAAACAGACCAGTTCCTAAGTTTATGTCGATGACATGGCTTAGGGTTCATATGAAAAAAATCATTATAGCTGTTATTGCAACATTTGTTATTTCTCTCTTCTTTATTGGCTATGGAACCCATGTAGAAAATAATGAACGCGAAAGAAGAGAATCAACTTTTAAATCTGATACTATAGAAAAAGCCAATAGCAAATTTGCTCTTTCTGAAAAGCTCAAAGACAAAGCTAATTTTCCTGCATTGTTAGTTTCTTATAATAACAATAATGCTTCTTTTACATCAGCAATAGACGTAAAAACAATTAACAGAGTTTTAAAGAGCACAGATGAATATTCTAAATTAAGCAAAATGCCAGAAGGAATTAGAAAATTCTATAGTACTTCTTTAAAAGAAAGTGTTATTGATAATCTAATAAAAATCAATCTGATTGATCTTTATGCTAAGACTAATAATGTTGTTTCTGCAGATCAGCTCAATGCATCTATCGAATCAGATATGAGACAGGCTCTTCAAAATAAACAGAGTGATTTCGAAATGAATTTAATCACAAATGGATTAACTCTTGAAGAATATAAGCAGGAAAAAATCAAAGAAAAAGCCATGATGGCTGTTTATTCTAGAAATATAACTCAAGTTAATCCAGCAAGTGCAACTGAAGATTATTTAAAAACTTATTACGAAAGTCACAAAAATTATTTTAAGAAAGACAATGAAATAAGCTTTGATTATCTTCAGATTTCTCCATCTGCTTTGATAGATTCAATAAAAATCAGTGATGAACAGATTAACTCTTATTATGAAGCAAATAAATCAACTTTCCTAAGCTCACCAAGAGCAGAAGTTTATCATATTTTCATCAATACATCTAATCCTGATTACTTGAAATCAATGATAGTCAGCGAATCTGACCTCCAGAATACTTATAATCAGAATAAATCAAGATTTACAGAACCCGAACAGGTTAAAGCCAGCCACATTCTAATAAAACCACGTGGTGAAGGTGACGATGAAAAGAGATTTGAAGAAGCAAAGAATGTTATTCAGGCTCTTTATGAAAAAGCCAAAAATGGTGAAGATTTTGCAAAACTTGCAACTGAAAATTCTGAAGATACTGGTTCTGCAGCAAACGGCGGAGAATTAGGTTATTTTGGTCGCAATCAAATGGTTAAACCATTTGAAGACGCAGCATTTTCAACTGAAGTTGGTGCTATAACCGAACCAGTAAGAACTAGTTATGGTTATCATATAATTAAAGTAGAAGACAAAAAAGCAGAAAAAGTTAAAAGCTTTGACGAAGTTAAGAATTTGTTAGTTCAGGAAGCTAGAGAAAGTGAAGCAGACAGAACAGCAGAAAGCAAACTGGAAGAATTAAGCAGAAGACTTTATGCAAGCTCTCTAATTAAATTCCAAGCAGAAGTTTCTAAAGTTTCTAATGGTTCTTCTGTAAGCAGTAAAGGCAAATTGCCTTTGTTCTTCAAAGGTGAAATCACAGATGATTATACTCCAGAAGCTCAGAAAATTCTAAGAGAAGAAATCTGTGATGGTTATAATTACATTGTTCCAGAAATAGAAGAACAGATTTTCAAACTCAAACCAGGAGAAATGACTGAAGTCATAAAGACTCAAAACGGCTATCACCTGTTCAGATTAGAAAAATTTGAAAATCCAGTAGAACTTAAGCTTACTGAAAGTCTCAAAGCAAAAATCACAGGTATTCTTTCTAACAAAGCTGCAGACGAAGAAGCAGCCAGCTTAACACAAAAACTAGTTCAAGAACATTCTTCTGATTCTATTGAAGACCTAGTTAAAGCTTATGGCAAAGAAGAAGGCGAAAAGAAGCATAGTTTCAAGGGTATAGAATTTTCTGAAAGTCCTGGTTCCAATGCTAATCTATACGAAGGCATGGGATTATTCTCAGATAACGGAAGAATCTATCTGCCAGAATTCCATAAAGCTCTGCTTTCTGCAATAAAAGAAAACAAAATGAATACATATTTGCCACCATTCAAAACTCAGTTTGGTTGGAATATAGTTAAAGTTACAGACTATAAGAAAGACCAATATGATTCTTTTGAAAATTGCAGAGATACAATTAGAAGAATAATCACTTTTGAACCTTCTGATGATGAAATCAATAAATACTATGATGAAAACAAGAGTATGTTCGATACTCCAGCAACAAGAACCATCAGACAAATCATCTGTAATCAAGAAACAGCAGAAAAAGTATATGAAGAATTAACAAAGGGTGCTGGTTTCTCAATGTTAGCTAGAAAGTATTCTTCTGACAGTTCTGCAGCTTTTGGTGGTTTAATGTCACCTACTACAAAGGGTCAGTATACAGCTAGCCTTGATAACGAAATATGGAAACTAAAAGTTGGAGAATACACAAAACCAATAGAAACTCCATATGGCTGGGTTGTAGCTCAATTAGAAAGTGAAACTCCAGAAGTTAAAAATACTCTTGATAATAATATCAAAACTAGAATTAAAGCTAGTTTCTCAAATTCTTACAAACAAGAAGCTTGGAGCTATTTCATAAAAGGTTTGATGAATCAAGCTTACATTGTTCGTAACCAAGAATTGATTGATATGATTGAATGATTTGTTTAAATAACAATTATTGATCATATAATAAAGGCGAGCTCAAATGAGTTCGCCTTTATGTATTTAGAGGTATAAAAAGATGCGACTAGACAAATACTTACAAGTCACCGGACTAATAAAAAGAAGAACCTTATCTAATGAAGCCTGTAAACTTGGCTTAGTTAGCGTCAACTCTGTAAAAGCAAAACCTACAAAAGAAATAGCTGTTGGTGATATTATTGATATAAAGCTAGCAAAAAGAGAAATACAGATTAAAGTATTGCAGCTAGTTACAGGAAATTCCATAAAAAAGAGCATTAGAGACGAATACTTCACAATATTAATAGATAAAGAAAGAAAACCCGCTGAAAACGAAGATTTCTGGGAGTCAGACAAAGATGAATAGACCTTTTAGAAACAACTGTAATTTCATAAAAGCTAAAAAGTCATTAGGTCAGAATTTTTGCATAGATGAAAGAATTCCTAATGAAATTATAAAAGAATTAGCTCCTGATAAAGACTTTTGCGTATGGGAAATAGGCCCAGGCAAAGGCGCTTTAACCAAGCGTCTAATCGAAACAGGTGCAGATATTCACCTTTTTGAAATAGACAAAAGAATGGAAGAAATACTAGAAAGTCTTTGCCCCAAAGAAAACATAACCTGGGGTGATTTCTTAGAATTAGACATTAATGAGCTTCCAGTTCCGACAAAACCACTGCTGGTTTGCGGTAATCTACCATACTATTGCGGAACCCATATTATTAAACAATTCTTAGAAAAAGGTCCTACACCTACTCGCTTGGTTTTTCTGTTGCAACATGAAGTTGCTCTCAAAGCCAGTGTACCGGTAAACCATAAAGAATAC
>JAEEGL011403542.1_pt1 | contig 21984 bp, 15 predicted proteins | sample 9134231 | NCBI WGS metagenome assembly JAEEGL01 (sample SAMN16246548, study PRJNA631951) | gut metagenome | biome: gut microbiome; feature: rumen; material: fiber-attached | host: Bos | place: Iran: Karaj | collected 2018-10 | reverse complement strand
TTGCCGTATCCGCCCGTGCGCTTGGTGTATTCCGACACGCGCACCTTGCCGTCGAAAGCGGCGCGCACAGGATCGCCAACCTCAAGTTTGATGTCGGTGCCGTTGTGGTTGCGCCCCTTACGGAAACTGTACCGCGATGTGATTCGGCCCGTGACAGGCGCACAAAAAGCGTGCGTCGAATCGACCAGCATCAAATCAATCTCATCAGGTAAATCGCTCAATGCCACTTCTTTATACGAGTGAATATTGTTGTTCCAGAAGAGCGTGTCCATATCAGTGTCATCAATCACGGGACGGCCCATATCAACATAGTCCCACGTCTTGTTGTTGTAAAGCACAATCTTCACAAACTTGTCGTCGGTGTCAACCGTATCGATGGCCTCGGGCAGGAAATCGGGAATAGTTTGCTCGTCAGAGCCGATGCCTTGCTCTTCATCGTGAATCTCACCTTCAATCTCTTGCGCAGTTGCGACTGTCATCGCCGACAGGCAAGCAATTGTAAATAGCAACTTTTTCAAAATCATATAGTTTTTCGATTGCGGCAAATATCCAAAAATGTCGATAGCCTAAAACCTCGACTTGGAAATAGAAATTAACCGGGTTGCTAACAACGAGAGCCTTTCAACTTCTGCGTTTTTGGAATATTTTTGCGGTATGAATAGTTTGGAATCAAAGGTTGTAACCGCCACAAAATGGTCGGCGCTGACAGAAATCGCCTCAAAGCTGATTTCGCCGATAGCGGGAATGATTCTGGCCCGCCTGCTGACACCTGAAGCATACGGCGCCGTGGCCACCACAACTATCATCATATCGTTTGCCGAACTTTTTACCGATGCCGGTTTTCAGAAATACATTATCCAACACGACTTCGCCGACGACGATGACCGCAACAAAAGCATCAACGTCGCCTTCTGGACCAACTTGGTAATGAGCCTGATAATCTGGGAAATAATCATCGCCTTCCGCTATCCTATAGCAAGCCTTGTCGGCAGCCCCGGATTGGAAACCGCCATTGTAGTAGCTTGCGCAGCCATTCCGATTGCAGCGTTTTCGAGCATACAAAGTGCCATCTACAAACGAAATTTGAATTTCAGAATTCCGTTCATTGTCAGAATGATAGGACTAGGCGTAACTTTTTTCATCACTATTCCCCTCGCCTTCTGGCTACGAAGTTATTGGGCTTTGATAATAAACAATCTGATTCAAGGATTGGTTGCCGCCATTGTGTTTACCATCTATTCTGATTGGAAACCATCGCTTTATTACAGTTTTAGGCGGCTGAAGGAAATGTTTGGGTTTTGTGGATGGATGACCGCCAAAACCATAATGGATTGGTTAAACCAGAATGTCGCATTATTCCTAGTCAGCACAAAATTTGACCAACATTCCTTAGGTATATATAAGACATCGCTTACAAAAGCGAATAAATCACTATCGATTATAACTTCCCCCATCATTCCAATACTGCTACCGACATTATCAGAATTGAAAAACAACACAACCTTATTGATAGAAGGAATACTCAAACTACAAAAGTATCTTAGCGTTATACTTCTTCCTTTTGGCTGCCTGTTCTTTTTATATCGCGATATAATCATCAAGATATACCTTGGGAGCCAATGGTCTGAAGCCGCTGATTTAATAGGCATGTGGGTACTAATGCGGTCTTTTTCCATACTAATAAACCACTTCTGCGGGCGAACCTATATTGCCATTGGCAAGCCCCAAATATCAACTTTAATAACACTACTATACACTGCAGTATTGATTCCTCTGATAATAATAGCATCAAATTATGGCCTTCGAATTCTATTCTTACTTCATACTCTTAGTTTTCTTTGGTTAGTAACCATCAACCTCATAACCATATACATACTTATCAAACTCTCACCGTTGAAAATATTAGGCAATATTATTCCGGAACTTATAGGTTGCGGTATTATGTTCGCTATCACATACTCATTATCGACTGTTAGCTGCACCAGCTTATTTCAATTAATTTCAATGATTATTTGTTTGGCAGTATACATTGGATTCCTATTCACAATAAGAAGTGAGCGGATGATTATCAAGAAAATATGGCAACACACTGCCAAATCCGCTGTAACAAGAATTAAAGGAAGGGAATGATACTTGAGCATTTTTATCTACTTTTGATAAAGTAATCGCAGATTTATGATTTTCAATTCAATTAGCTTTCTCTTATTTTTCCCCATAGTCTGCATTGTCTATTTTCTGCTAAGAAACAACAAGTTGCGAAACGCATTCTTGCTCTTTGCAAGTTACTACTTTTATATGAATTGGCAGCCCATCTATGCTCTGCTATTGTTATCTTCCACTATACTCACCTACTTCTGCGGAATCTTTACTGAGAAATTCAACTCAAATACGCCAAAGAAGAAATATATACTTACAATCAACATCATTTTAAACCTTTCGATACTATTCATTTTCAAATACTTCAACTTCATAAACGAATCTGTTTTTTCATTGCTTGACTTATTCGGATTGCATTGGAACGTACCGAATCTTGATATCCTACTGCCTATTGGCATATCATTCTATACATTTCAAGCAATTGGCTATTCGATAGACGTTTATCGCGGTGACATAAAAGCGGAAAGAAGTTTCATTACCTATGCACTTTTCGTAGCATTTTTCCCTCAATTGGTTGCAGGCCCAATCGAAAGGGCAAAAAACATGCTTCCGCAATTTCACACAAAACACTCTTTCAAATACGATGATGTTGCCGAAGGTTTCAAACTTATGCTATGGGGATTTTTCATGAAGTTGTGCGTAGCTGACCGTTTAGGCGAATATGTTGACGCTGTTTACAACAATGTTGGGCAACACAACGGAACAAGTATGATTATAGCCACCATATTCTTCGCCTTTCAGATTTACTGCGATTTTGGCGGCTATTCCAACATAGCCATCGGCGCCGCTCGGGTGATGGGGTTCCGACTGATGGAAAACTTCAATCGCCCCTATCTTTCGCTGTCAATCAAGGAGTTTTGGAAACGCTGGCACATATCGTTCTCTTCATGGTTCAGAGACTATGTTTACATTCCATTAGGTGGCAACCGTGTAAAATATGGCCGACATCTGCTCAATTTAATGATAACCTTTGTTGTTAGCGGCTTGTGGCACGGCGCCAACTGGACATTTCTTCTTTGGGGCACTCTGCACGGCACATACTTGATTATCGGCAATCTGTTTAGAAAAATCATTTATTGTCCCAAACAAGAATCAATAGTTTCTAAAATTCTGTCCATAGTTTTCTGTTTTGTGTTAGTTGATTTTGCCTGGATATTTTTCCGTGCAGATAATACTGCCGATGCATTCTCAATTATTGGTAAAATAATTACCGACATAGGCAGACCATTCGATGCCGGCCACTCATTCATTGTTTATTCCGCATTATCATTATCCATTCTGATATTCAAGGATATAAAAGAGTATTGTGGTATACGAATAAACTTTATGCACGCAAACAATCTTTTCGTTCGCTATGCGTCGATTCTTGCTTTAGTGTCTTATATTTTACTTTTTGGAGCACTAAACGGCGGGCAATTCATTTATTTTCAATTTTGACAGGCCATGAAACAAGATATAAAGAAACTGATAATAAGCACAATCATACTTTCTTCCGCTTTTGTTTTAATAGACACCTTTATTGGGTATATTGGTGAGAACACCTTAAAAAAACTGCCAAATTTCGGCAACGAACTATGCAAAACAAACTATAGGCTCAATAGAATAAAATCAGATGTGATTATTGTAGGTTCGTCAAGAGCAAGCCATCACTACCATACAGCAATTCTTGCTGATAGTGTAAACTCATATCTAAGCTCAAACTTTTCTTTCTACAATACGGGACTCGGTGGACAATTTGTTGATTGCAATGCCTGTACCGTTGAATCCATACTCTATCGTTATAAACCCAAACTGATTATTTTTGACATTAACTCTTTAGAAGTCATGGACATAAAATGGCAGGAGCGCATTCGCAAATATGAAATATTCTATAGAAATAATAAAATAGTTAAAGAGTATCTTGACAGACTTGGTTGGAAAGAAAAACTGAAAGTTAATGTAAATATGTACCGATTTAACAGTATAATCATAGACCTAATAGGCTGTTTACATAAAGGCGACATCACCGACAATGGCTATGAACCATTATATAAAATCATGGAAAACACGAATACAAAGAAACCAACAACGCAGAAAACTATTATAAACGACTTCAGCCTAGAATCATTCATCAGAATGGTATTTCTTTGTAATAAAGAAAATATAAATCTAATAGTTGTAACATCACCTCGTTATAAACCAAATGAGAATAATGAATTAATCCGTTCGATATGTAACGAGTACAACATTCATTACATCGACTTATACAATACCGACTTTTTTAACAACCATCCAGAATTGTTCTACGACAGAAGTCATTTAAACAATGATGGTGCTACGATATACACAAAAATGTTTTTCGAAGAACTAAAACCTCATTTAGAAAAATTATAATCAACAATATTATTTGCTTTGCAAATGATATATAATTGGAAAATGAAAATTGCCATTCACCACCGGCCCAATTCATATAGCGACTTATGGATTAAGTATTGCCAAAAGCACAATGTCCAATACAAAATTGTTGACGCCTACGACAACGACATTTTGAGCCAAATCGCCGACTGTGACATCTTCATGTGGCATTTTCATCACAACTCATATAAAGATTATCTGTTTGCCAAACAATTGATATATGTGATACAAACCCAATTAGGGAAAACCACCTACCCCGACATTGACACATGCTGGCATTTTGACGACAAAGTCGGCCAAAAATACTTGTTAGAAGCCATTGATGCGCCATTTGTACCCACATATGTTTTTTATTCTCAAAACGATGCTCTTAATTGGATTGAACAAACCGAATTTCCAAAAGTGTTCAAATTGAGAAGCGGCATAAACTCAAAAAATGTAACCCTTGTTGAAAATGCCAAACAGGCAAAAGAATTGTCAACAAAAGCATTTGGCAATGGCTTCCAAAAAAACAGTCATTGGATAAGAATAGCACAAAGGTGGCAGCAATACCGAAAAGGCCATTGTACACTGAAATGGTTTTTAAAGGGGATTGTAACCTTATATTCATATAAAGAACGTTTCAACAAAGAAGAAATCGGGTATGCCTATTTCCAAGATTTTATGCAAGATAACAACTTCGACATCCGTGCATTTCTAATTGGCAATCGTGCTGTAGCCGTAAAAAGGATGAATCGCGAAAACGATTTTCGCGCATCTGGAAGCGGAAGACTGATTTATGACAAAGAACAAATCAGCCTTGATTACATCAAGACTTCTTTTGAAATAAAAAAACAGTTAAACGTTCAAAGCCTTGCTATAGATTTCCTGCACAATTCAAATGGGCAAGTTATCGTATCTGAAATAAGCTACAATTGTGGATTGGAAACCAACAAAGACTATCCTGGTTATTGGACAGCCGACCTGCAATGGCACGAATGTTCCAATGTCAATATTTGTGATTGGATTATTGAAGATTTAATAGAAAAAGCCACAACAAAATGAAAATCGCCATTCATCACCGACAGAACTCTTACAGCGATTTGTGGATTGAGTATTGCCAGAAACACAATATCCAATACAAAATTGTTGACGCATACGCCAACGACATTATAGAACAAGTATCTGATTGCGACGCATTCTTGTGGCACTTCCACCATCTGATATATAAAGACAACTTATTTGCGAAACAACTGATTTATGTGATTGAAAAACAGATGGGCAAACTCTGCTACCCAAATTTTGACACATGCTGGCACTTCGATGATAAAGTGGGCCAAAAATACTTGTTGGAATCCATTGGTGCACCACTTATCCCCACATACATTTTTTATTCTCGCAACGACGCTCTTGCATGGATTCAACAAACAACATTTCCAAAAGTTTTCAAATTGCGATGCGGCGCAAGTTCATCAAACGTACTGCTAATAGAAAACAACAAACAGGCCAAGAGCATTATAAACAAGGCATTCAGCAATGGTATTAAGACATTCAACTATCTTGAATTAATAAAAGAACGATATGCTGATTATAAACGCGGAATAATATCCATTAGGAATCTTGTGGGATTAATTAGAATGTGGATGCTTCACATCCGTCCAAACGAATACTACAAATACCATCCTAAAGAAATCGGTTATGTCTATTTTCAAGATTTCATACCGAATAACAAATTCGACATCAGGGTACTTATAATTGGCAATCGTGCAGTTGCAAAAAAAAGAATGAACCGTGAAAACGATTTTCGTGCGTCTGGAAGCGGATGCCTGATTTTTGACAAAGAACAAATTGACACAAAATTTGTTGAAACAGCATTTGAAATTAATAGGAAACTGAAAATGCAAAGTGTTGCCTTCGATTTTCTATATAGCCCAAACGGGAGCCCTATTTTGTCCGAAATAAGTTATTGTTGTGGCATTAAATCAAACAAGGATTTTCCCGGCTATTGGACTAACGACATGAAATGGCACGAATGTAATAATATCAACATTTGTGACTGGATTATTGAAGATGTTATTGATGAAATAGGTGGAAAATGAAAATACTTTTTTTCATACACGGACTTTATGGTGGCGGCGCAGAACACGTAGCTTCAATGCTACTTAACCACTTCTGTGAAAAACACGACACCTACGTGGCCATAACAAATTTTAAAGCACCACTCTACCATATCGATAGCCGCGTTCACATAATTGACGACCGCATAAAAAGCCGGGTGAAGGGAGCATCACGTATTCCCCGATTTATGAAAATGGCTCACACCATTCGAAAAATAAATCCTGACATCATAATCTCATTTTTAGCACGGACAAATAACAACGCTCTTTTTGCGAATCTGTTTTCCCGACGAAAAATCATTGTATCGGAGCGAATCGCATTAGCACAGAAAATTCCATTAAAACAACGCATACTCAGGCGGATACTATACCACACATCGGATAAAATTGTGTTTGTTGTAGCGGATGATTGCAGAAAATTCGGCATGGCTCAAAAAAGCACTGTCATTTACAACCCGGCAATGTTCGAACCATATTCTGATTATAATAACCGCCAACACACAATTGTTTCGGTATCCGCAAACAACCGTTGGCATATTAAAGGCATCGATTTGCTGATTAAAGCTTGGGCAAAAATTGCATCTCAGAACCCCGAATGGAATTTAGAAATATATGGCAGATTATATGAAGGGATAAATCCCGAAGAACTATGTCCCATAAATCATGACCGCGCCACTTGGATGGGATGGACAGACGACATGTCGGAAGTTTTAAAATCGAAAAGCATATTCGCTCTAATGTCAAGATATGAAGCCTGCCCCAACAGCCTGATTGAAGCCATGAGTCAAGGCTGCGCTTGCATAGTATCTGGCTGTGAAGGCGGCATAAAAGAGATAATAACCGATGGTGTTGACGGAATAATAGCAAAAAACGAGAACGTTGATGATATTGCACAGAAACTGCAAAGTATGATTGACGATGAGAATATGCGCCGCAGGCTGTCAGCCGGAGCAATAAAAAAAGTGAAACAATTCGACAAAAACACTTTCTTTGCCAAATGGGACAATATGATTGAAGAAGTTGCCGGAAAATGAGAATTTTGTTTTTTATCAATCATTTAGCTGATGGCGGTGCCGAACGCGTTGCTGCAACACTATTGAACCACTTATGTGAACAACACTCTGTGGAAGCTGTCCTATTTAGCAACAAAGAATCGACATACGACATAGATAATAAAATACACACTCAAAAAATAATCACAGGCAGCAACAACAAGATTATCAACACAATAAAACGCATTTCAAGAATCAGAAAAACAATTAAAGAGTCAAAGCCTGATTTAATTATTTCGTTTCTGACATACACAAACATATACGTTCTGCTAGCCAATGTTTTTATACGAAGGAAAACAATCGTATCGGAACACAACACTCTGAATCGCACGAAATCGCTATGTATCCGCATTATACGACGACTAATATACTCTACTGCCGATAAAATCACATTTGTAACAAACGCCGACCGCCAGAATTTTGCTTTGAGAGAAAAAAGCATCACCATATACAATCCCGCAACCTTTGAATCATATGCCAATTACACTAACCGGCAAAAAAGCATAATCAGCATTACATCATACGAAAGATGGTACAACAAAGGGCTTGACTTGCTCATAAAAGCCTGGAATAAAATTGCACCACAGAATCCGAATTGGAACATTGAGATTTTCGGCAGGATGAACAACGGGAAACTACCCGGCGATATCAGTTATCAAAATACTGAAAGAATTAAATTTTCCGATTGGAGAAACAACATTGCTGAAGAAATGCGGACAAAAAGCATATTTATTTTGGCATCACGGTTCGAAGGCTGTCCTTGCAGTCTGATTGAAGCCATGAGCCAAGGCTGCGCATGTATTGTCACCAATTGCCAAGGCGGACAAAAAGAAATTGTTGAAGATGGTGTGGACGGATTAATTGCACAAAACGAGAATGTTGACGACATTGCCGCAAAACTGCAACTTTTGATTGAAGATGAAAAATTAAGGGAAAGACTATCGGCTGGAGCTATTGAGAAAGTGAAACTGCTCGACAAAAGTGCTTTTTTTGCAAAATGGGATAAACTTATTGACGAAGTTACTGCGAAATGAAAATCCTTCTGTTTGTTTACAAACTATATGGCGGTGGCGGAGAGCGTGTTGCATCAATTCTGCTTAATCATTTATGTGAAAAACACGATGTTACAGCTATCGTTTTCGATGACAATGCAGCAACATACACGTTAAATCCCCAAATACATATACAAAAGATAACCATCAATAGCCATAGATTTCTGCACCCATTCGAACGTATTGCAAAAATCAGAAAAGCAATAAAAAAGAACAATCCAGATATAGTATTATCCTTTATGGTGGGATTAAATGAATACGTAATACTTGCAAATTCTTTTTCTCAAAAAAAACTGATTCTGTCGGAACAAACATCTATACAGGCAAAACAAAAGTTAAGCCGAATTATAACCCGCCATATTCTATACCGATTCGCGTCGAAAGTTGTTTTTGTTTCTGAAAGCGATTACAACTATGCAAAATGGCTGAAAAACAGAACTTTCATTTATAATCCGCTTAGTTGCTCATCTTATTCCAACAATAAAGAGCGAAAGAACACAATTGTAGCAATCAGTTCCCAACGTCGATGGCGCGTGAAAGGCTTTGACTTGCTTATTCAGGCATGGGCAAAAATTGCCCAATCATACCCCGACTGGAAACTGCAATTTGTTGGGGCAACAGACGACAATCATATCAGCAACTTAACAAAATCATACGGCCTTGAAAATCAAGTTGACTTTTTAGGTTGGACTGACGAAATTGACAAAACACTGCAAACAAAAAGCATATTCGTTTTGTCTTCACGACGCGAAGGTTTTCCTTGTTGTCTGTTGGAAGCCATGAGTCAAGGTTGCGCATGTGTGGCATTCGACTGCAAAACCGGCCCAAACGAGATTATCACAGATGGCAAAAGCGGCCTGCTTGCCATCAATGGCGATGTTGACGACCTTGCCGTAAAACTGCAACGACTGATTGAAGATGAGCATCTTAGACAAAAGCTGTCGATTGGCGCTACAGAAGAAGTGAAACGATTCGATAAAGAATTGATAATGAAACAGTGGGACGAGCTTATTCAATTGACTGTGGATATTTGAGAAATACTCGTTATTCACAACTTAAAAACCTTTGTTTATAGCAGCCATTACCGACACTCTTCATAAACAAAATACAACATTTTGTCAACAATTGTATTATTATATAGTAGTATAGTGTAACTTTAACATCGGATATTTGTATAATTGAGTGTTTTGTATCAACATATAAAACGTATCGCATTTAATAAAAACAAAATAGAATTTAATAACCATAAAATAATTGCACTATGAAACGTAGATTTACTCTTTTAGCAATTGCAACATTCGTTAGCACATCATTGATGGCTGGATGGGATGGTTCAAAATGGACCCCCGAAGACGGACCATACACAATTACATCAACAGCTGATTTAATTGAACTTGCGACACAAGTAAACGCTGGCAACACATTCAGTGGAAAAACATTCATTCAAACCGTTGACTTGGATTTAGGCAACAATTCATGGACTCCCATTGGTAAAAGCGGCAAGCCATTTTCTGGCACATACGATGGTGGTGGATATGTGATAAACAATCTGTACTACAGCAATCCTACAGGAACCAATGTGGGTTTATTCGGTTATATAAGCGGAGCCACACTAACACGAATATCCGTTGGAAGTGGTAGTTTATCTGGCAGTGGCCAAATAGCCGGAATTTGTGGAACCGCTGACGCAAATTCAACAATCTCATATTGCTCCAATAATGCTACAATATTTGCAAGAAAAGAACAAAATGGTGGCATTTGCGGCAGCTTGAAAAAATCCACTGTTACCAATTGTATAAACTACGGTCTTATCTCGGGATACAATATGACGGGTGGTGTGGTTGGACGTTGCAACAATGGCACTGATGATAAGATTTATAACTGTATAAACGCAGGACAAGTATTCTCGATGTGTGCAACATCTGGCAACATAGTAGGACTTTGCGATGGTTCTGTCCCTGCCGACATTCGAAATTGCTACTATGACAATCAGATAAACACTTTAGGTGCTTTAACAAAAAGCAAATCGGAAAGATATACTATCGATGATGTCGAAAACGAATATAAAGGCATATCAACAGCAATGCTGACAAATGGTTCTGCACTAACTGGCTACGTTACTGAAAAATGGGCCTTTAACAATGGCCTTTATCCTCAGCTGAAAAATAATTCTGAAAATATCGCCATAATAGTTGCCGCTACGCCCGTAATTTTATCTTCAAACGACAAGGCCGACAACGTTACTACAGACTTTAATGTTTCAACTGTTAGCAATTTAACTTGGAATAGCGGGGAATCCGCAAACATAGCATTCAGTAATGGAAAAGCAACCATATTGAAATCGACGGGCGTTGTAGTTGTTGGCTCAAAAACCGACAAAGGTGTCACTTATACTAAAAAAGTATATCTGAAAACAAACAAACAGGGCGCTACTGCCTTAGGTTCGAAAGACTCACCGTTAACAATTGAAAGCGAAGCGGAACTAAAAGCCTTCCGCGAAGCAGTTAACACATACGGTACCTATAAGCATTGCTCAGCATACGATGGTTTCAAAGGCATCCATTTTAAAGTTACAGTTGATATAACTTTATCCGCCCTGTATTTAACCAACTACGAACCTATCGGCATTCATAACTCATTTAAAGGCGTTTTCGATGGGAACCACCGCAGCATAAACAATGTTGATGCCAATTTGTCAAGTCTTCCTTTTGTAAGTGGATTGTTTGGCGGAGCATCGTATGGCGAGATTAAAAACATTTCTGTTTCATGCGGAGATGGCAAGAAGATTGCCGGCAAACAATATGTCGGTGGCATCTGCGGTGCCACTTTCGAAGAGACCATCGATAATTGCACATCAAATTGTACTATAGAGCTTGGCACTAATTCCTACGCAGGCGGCATTGTTGGTACCGACAAAGGCTTCTCTACAATAAAAGACTGCGAAAACACAGGCTCAATTTCGGGTGGAGGCTATATTGCCGGCATTATGGGACTAAGCAATATAAGCACCACATTTATTGGGTGTAAAAACACAGGAACTATCTCTGGTAAATCCGACAACATTGGTGGTATTTGTGCTGTTGTCACATTTGTTTCGGGTAATTGCGTAATAAACAATTGCGAAAATCATGGCACCATAAGCACTGCCGAGAACAAAACAAACATTGGTGGTATTATTGGATATATTCCAACAAATGCGACTGAAGACATTGTCATAAGCAACTGCATAAACAGTGGTGATATTATAATTAATGGTATTGATGCCAAATATATTGGCGGAATTGTAGGCCACTCATCAAAAACTTTAACAATAACAAATTGTTTGAACATAGGCCAAATCAAAGGTCATTCAAGTGTCGGAGGCATTATAGGCTTTAACGAGAGCACGCTCACAATCACAAACGCTTTTAATGCCGGAGAAATTACTGGAACTGCAGTCGCTAGTAGCGGGACATGCACCAACTGTATCAACGTTGGCAATGCAGAAACTTCTCCCAACTGTATCTACGATGCTCAAATGTGCCCGGTTGGTAGCACTGGCAAATTAACCGCCGATATGCTCGGTACAGAACTGCAAAGTTCACTAAACTCAACCGATTGGACATTCACTACTGGTATGTATCCAATGATAAAAGCCCTTGAAAATTCTGATTATATGATTGTTGCTGCAACTCCAATCATTCTGAACTCATCAGAAACACCAGAAACTATAGATGGGGTATCAAAAACATTTGACTATGGTAAAGCAAATGGTGTTGAATGGGAATGCAACAAAGTAAATGAAGAGAGACTTGTTTCGTTTGTCAATGGCAAAGGTTACATTGCTAATCCCGATGCCAACACTGACGTTATACTTACAGCAAATAAAGGAGATGCCGCAAAAAAAATCCCAGTGACGATAAAAACAAAAGGCTTATTGACTGACCCAGAATTACATTGGACTCTAACGCCATCAGTAATAAACTATGGGGATCCTATAACAGCAGAAATGCTTAATGCAACCAAAGAATCTGCTTGTACTGGAGAATGGATATATAGCGTTAAAAAAGACTCTATTCTTCACGCAAGTGACAATCACATTTTGACTGCGACATTCATACCCGATGATCAACAAACTTATGCAATAAAGACAATATGGGTGACACTGAAAGTGAACAAAGGTGACGCAAAAAATTTCATAACATGGAATCCAACAAAAAATATCACATATGGTGATGAAGATTCTGACGGTGCAATAAAAAACGCTACGGCAACTATTGAAGGCAAATTTTACTACAACATTCCCGCTTTAACAGTTGGCACCCATACTGTTAAATTGGAGTTTAATGGTACAAACTACGAGACAAAAGATGATAATCCGATAAAAGAAGACATAACAGTATCAGCCGCAACCCCAATCATTGCTTGGGCAGCCCCTGCACCGATAACCTATGGAACAGCTCTGTCTGACTTGCAATTGGGTGCTGTTTCGGGTGTGGAAGGAACGTTCTCATATTGCGAAGTTATCAACAACGCTGACGTTGCTCTTCCAACAGATGGTATCCTAAACGCTGGCACTCACACATTGAAAGCCATTTTCGATGCAGAATCTCCAAATTATAAAGATGGTGAGTTTAAAACCGTAGAACTGGTTGTTGAAAAACTTAAACCAGAAATAGCATGGAAAGATGATGTTACATTCGAAGAGATCACATATGGAGAAACATTGTCAGCAGATGATTTTGCCGCTACCGTAGCCGCAGAGTTCAATAACAAAGGCAATATACTCTATTTAGAAAATGGAACTGCCATCGACATATACGGCAATCTAACAGCTGGCACTCATACCATTACTGCCAAATTCGTACCAACTGACGACAACTACGATACAAACACAGCTACCGCCACTGTGAAGGTTAACAAAGCTCCCGCAAATGTTCAATGGAGTGAAAACCTTGATGCCATCACTTACGGTGAAAAACTATCAGAAACTCAACTGTGCGCAACATCGGCAGCTGATGGTGTTCAATTCACATACACCGTCACCATCAATGGTAATACTATTGGCGCAATGGGTGCGATTCTTCCTGCAGGCGATGAGCGTGTAATCAACGCTGTTCTTCCGGAATCAGACAATTACGAGGGTTGGAACGGCTACAGAACAATAAAAGTTAATCCATCCCCCACCACAATTACTTGGGACGATCCTGAAGACATTTTCTATGGAACATTACTGTCAGACGAGCAATTGAACGCAACAGCAACCGCAATTATTAATGGCGAAACAGTTACTGTTGATGGTGTTTGGACATACGAACCTGGCAAAAACACAAAACTCAATGCCAGTGACACCCCTCAAGAGCTTACCGTTAAATTCACTTCAACAGACAATAATTTCCAATCGGTTGAAGAAACAATAGCACATATCGTTGTTAAGAAAGCATCACCCGAAATTGAGTGGAATGACCAGCAACACTTAACCTATGGAGCTTCGGATGAAGAGATTAAGAATGCATTGGAGAATGCCACTGCAAAATTCGATGGCGTAACATTGACTGGCGATTACGCATATACTCTTCCGCTTACAACTGATTTGCAAGCAGGAGCTGACAACATCACAGCAGAAGTTGAATTCATTCCAACAGGCGAGGATGCCAACAACTTTGAATCTGCAAACGCTGTAATAAGCATCGTTGTCGACAAAGCTGACCCGACCATAACATGGACACCTATTGTTTCGGAAATAACCTATGGAACAGAATTATCAGCTGACCAATTGAATGCCGAAACTAATGGTGTTGGCGAAATTGTCTATACTGATGACGATGAAGATGAGACTGTTCTTGCCAATGGTTCTATTCTTTATGCACGCACTCACACAATTACTGCCACATTGCCAGAGTCGAGCAACTACAACGAAGCAACAATCACTGCTACAATAATTGTAAACCAAGCCGAGACATCAATCGAATGGGAAACTCCGGCACCGATAGCTGCCAACACTCCTATTTCAGCAGCAGAGTTGAATGCAACAGCAAATGTTGATGGCAATTTCGCCTACACTTTGAATGGTGAAGATGCAGAAGGACAAACGCTTGGCGTGGGTAACTACACCATTACAGCAACATTCACACCAAATTCGGCCAACTACAAAGGATCGACCGCAACGATAACACTGCAAGTGGTTCAGGCTGCAGCTGAGATAACTTGGGCAACCCCCGAAGCCATTACTTACGGAACAGCCATCAGCAGTGTACAATTGAACGCAACTTCCGAAATTGACGGAACATTCTACTATAAACCTGACAATGGCGCCATTCTTCCTGCTGGCGACACTTCAATTTCGGTAATCTTCGTTCCTGATTCGCCTGACTATGACCGAGCATTAGACACTGTTAAACTGACTGTAAACAAAGCTGAACTGAGTGTATCTGTTGCTGATGTAACTGTCAACAAGGGCGATGCGATACCTGAATTTGTGATCAGCTACGACGGATTTGTTAATGGTGAGAACGAAAACATACTCACCACCGCCCCCACCGCAACTTGCGCGGCCACAACGGCTGAAGCTGGCGAATTCGACATTGTTGTTTCGGGTGGCGAATCGAACAACTACAACATCACCTGCACTAACGGCAAACTGATTGTGGTTGAAGCAGTAACGCCTGTGATCACTTGGGCAGATCCCGCTGCAATCACATACGGAACGCTCATCAGCGCAGACATGCTTAATGCCACAGCCAATGTTGACGGCTCATTCACCTACTCTGTCAGCGTAGGTGATACTTTGAAACCAGGCACACACAAGTTGATTGCAACATTTGTCCCGGTAAATAACACTTTAACGCAAAACGTATATTTTATTACCGACACAGTTACTCTGACTGTCAACAAAGCCAACCTGACTGTTTCTGTTGCCGATGTAACAGTAAATCAGGGCGATGAGATGCCGAAGTTCAATATCGAATACAAAGGCTTTGTATTAGACGAAACCATTGCCAATCTGACAGCCGTTCCAAGTGCGAAAGTCAACGCCACCACCGATCAAGCCGGAACATTCGACATTGTTCTGTCTGGCGGCGAATCGGCAAACTACAACTTCGAATACAAGAACGGCAAACTGACAGTGAAGGCAAAAGAAGACACCACCGCCATCGCCGACAACGAAGTCAAGATTTCGGTTTACCCGAACCCGACAGCCGATGTGGCCATTGTTGAAACCGACAGCGATGCCGACTTCATCTACGTCTTCAATATGAGCGGCAAACTGGTTCTGACCGAAGCCAACGTTGGCAAAACACAAATCGATTTGGCCAATGAACCACAAGGAACCTACTTTGTAAAAGTTGGCGGCAAGACTATCAAACTCGTCAAATTCTAAAACTGACATAGTCATACAACAAAAGGCTGATGCAATGCATCAGCCTTTTTGTTTTTGTCGGTTCCAGACGTGTTTGATGATTCGGTTATTGACGCATGGCTTTATCAATTACTGCAGCAAACTGCAAAGCCTGTGCTTGACGGGTGAATTTTATCTTCTCATCTTGATTAACAGGTTGATGCGTATACCCCACCGACTTCCACTCGTTATATTTTTCCGTAATAAAATCCTTAACATCAGTCACATTGCTACCTGCCAGTCCGGCATTGGTTCGACCGATGGTCGCTGCAAGGCAGTCATCATCACTGCGGACGCACAACACCGGCTTTTCACAACCAACCGCTTCAAAAAATTTAGTGGTCATTATGCCGTGCGGTCCATTTTTGGTGGCCTTATTCGACAGCACCAGAACCAACGAACTTGAGTTCAAAATATCAGGCATCAGGTCGGCACTTACGGTTTTCGAGATTTCAGTGCAAGCATCCAGGCCGTAACCGCTTGTGAGTTGAGCGATTTCTTCCGCGCTTTTTGCATCGACAAACCACCGTATACAAATGCTTTTAGCGAACGTTTCGTCCTGACAGAGTTGACTGACCGCTTCAAGGAACAGTCGCGGATCGCGCAAGTTGATGTCGAGCAGACGGCCAGTGTAAGTAACAATAAACTTGTCGGTTTTAATGGGTTTGAATGCGAACTTTTCCGCATCAAAACCATTGTATATCAATTGAGTATTCGGATTAATCCGTGAGAGTGTGGCGACATGCCATGGCGATATGGTGGTAACTGTTTCGGCGCATTTCAATATTCTATTTCGCCGCCATTGGTTAAGCCAGCGCAATTTGGCGAACTGCACAATCTTATTTATTCCTACCGGTTTGGCATCTTGTTCCATAATGTCGCGCAAATCGATGCATAACGGTGCACCAAAGTGTGCCGCCAACTTTTGTGCACAACGTAATGGAAAAATATAGCAAGAAGTGCACAAAACAACATCAAAAGTTTGATTTCCAATCGTTTTTAAAGCCATTCGATACAATTGGCGGTCACCCAACGAGAACAGATAGTCGGCAATTCTATGCGAAATACTATCCATACCATTGTACGACAACAATTTAAATCGCAGAAGTCTGAAATTTTCACGTTCGAAAGCGACTGGCCACAAATCGGATATTGGCTCAACAGTAACAATTGTAACATCGTATTTGTCAGGCAAATACTTGCACAAATTGCCAATCCGCGGGGCAAAATCGGGCGGAAATGCATCGCAGACTATCAGGACTTTTGCTGACATAATATATTGATGATTTTATTTGCACTGTCGCCTGTGCCATAGTCGCTGATGGGCTGGCAGGCGAAATCGGCACCCACTGCACGACAAATACTGTCGGCAGTTGTGCCTGCAATCACATTCCAACCTGCTTCAACGGTTTCAACCCATTCGGTTTCGTTTCTAATTGTTACACATGGCGTTTTATGGAAATATGCTTCCTTCTGCACACCACCCGAATCTGTCAGAATCAGTTTTGCGTGCTTCTCAAGCATAATCATATCAAGATAGTTGACAGGGTCGGTTATCCGCAAAGATGGATTTTGCGAACTAACCGCCTGAAGTTCAGTGCTTGAAGCGATAATATTCCGCGTACGCGGATGCAACGGCAACACTATCGGCAAATCGGGGGTGGCAATTCGCGCAAAGGCCGAAAAAACACTCATAAGCACTTCGTTATTAGTATTTTCGGCACGATGAATGGTTGCCAGATAAAACTGCTTGCTGGTGAGTTTCAAATCGGCCAGAACCGATGATTTTTGTTCTGCCACACTGGCAAAAAGCAATGCTGCATCGTACATCACATCGCCCACATTATAAATGTTGCCAGCGACATTTTCGTTTTGCAAGTTCTTGACAGCCAAATGTGTAGGACAAAAAAGCCACTTCGAGCGCTTGTCGGTTTCAATCCGGTTATGCTCTTCGGCCATAGCATTGTTGAAACTGCGCAACCCCGCTTCGACATGAGCGATGGGGATACGCCGCTGCTCGGCAAAAAGCGCCCCCGCAAGTGTCGAATTTGTATCGCCATAAAGCAGCACACAGTCAAACGTCTCATTGCCAACCGCTTGAGCAATTTTTTCAGCCATTGGCTTAGGCTGCATCGAACAGCAATCGAGCAGCCACGCCGGACGCGGAAGCCCCAAATCGTCAAAGAAAATCCGGCTCATGTTGTGGTCGTAATGCTGGCCGGTGTGAAGAATTTTCTCTTCGATGCCGGCACACCGCCCAATCGCGCGACTCACAACTGCCGCCTTAATAAATTGCGGTCTTGCCCCTATTATTGTTAAGATTTTCATTGATTTAGCATTTTAATAATTTGCGGATACAACACGCGGTGATAATCTGTTTCCAGCGATGAAAACACTGTGTTGTGCCATAAAAAGACCACTTCGCCGTTGTGCTGCTTAATATGTTTAATGATTTCGCAGACTCTTGTTTCCGCTTCATTTTCAAACAGATTCATATATTCAGAGTTACTTAATGTGCAGTCCATCACCGTCAACGGATGAAGCCGCAGACTGCCTGTTTCCTTTGTTTTCGGATTTATCCAATTGACGGCCCGCGATGTTCCTAATCGAAATCCGATTCGGTCGGCATAACCAACCGTGAAATCATCTTCAATTCCACAATTGGCAATAACTTCATAATCAGTTGGTTGAATCGTTCGCAAAAAGTGCCATCGATTCATTGTCACTGGTGTGCCCAAAGCATCTTCAAGTTGATGCTTTTCGCTGATAATCAATGGCAATTGTGCACCTGAAGCATAACTTGCATGCAATCCCAACTTGCATCCCGACTGCCGCAACAATGCCATCAGCCGTCGAAAATCCTTACCTTTCAAGTTATAGCCAGGATAATCGAATTTATGTTGCTTAATTGTTGATTTTATGAAAAATAGCGATTGCGAATTTTTCACTAAAGCATCTTGCTGAAGCATCCACTCAAAAGTGTAAGCCGGGTCGTTTTCGAAGGCCGACAACGATTTGAGCACCTTTTTCATTCCTGCCGCCGAAATCAGGTTACGTGCCACACCGCCGACAAATCCGCGCAGACGGCGGTAGTAGGTCAGTTGGTCAATGTCGTGAGTCAGGTATATTGCTGCATATTCACATGGCGGCATTATGGTTTTCTGCCCCGCTTCCGATAGCCATTTCAGCAACAAATCGCTGTACTCATCAACTATGGGGCGATGCAGAAATCCGGCACGGCACAGCAGCGACTCGCAGCCTAAAAAACGCCCATGCGCGTCACGGCGGTCGGTCGGATGCAGATACTCTTCATACCGCGAAACAAGAAAATAGGTGCTGGCAACAATGTCGGCATAAACAACCAGCGTTGAGCCTTGCCGCTCGATTTTCGGACTGCCAAAAAGAAGCGGAATACCTTCAACGGTCAGTAGCGGCAACTCTGGTTCCGACTGTTTCGTGCCGTAAACACCATCGTCGAAAAAATGCGAAGGCACTATCACAACGCTGTAATTACCGAACTGCGCAACATCGGCGGTGTACCCCACATGCGGCGCAAGAGCGGGATTGTTGTGAAGCAGAAAGCCAATTATATATTCAATGGTCTTATCCATCGGCATTTTCCATTATAAATCACAATGTTACGACATCAGAAAATAACTATTGCCAAATGTCGAAAATACGAACTTTAAGCCAATTAACTGAACCAATGGCAAAAAATCCCAAATCATTTTTTCTAGCACAGAATCAAGTTATTGCCAAACATATAAAAACACGACTAGGCTTTTTTGATAATTCCGTGCAAAATTACACCTTTGCCGACGAAACGAATTGACGGCATACGACTGCCAATTATCAGTAAATCAAGAAAATGCAAAAAGCAATAAACGCACATTGCCACATATATCCCGCCAACATCGCCGCCCGCGCTGTTGATGGAATCAAAGATTTCTACAGCCTACGGATGTCGCTAAATGGGACAACCGAAGGGCTAATTGCCGATGGCGAGAAAAACGGCGTAGTTCATTATCTGGTTCATTCTGTGGCAACTACACCAAAACAAGTACGCACAATCAATGAATTTATAAGCAGCGAAGTGAAGGCTCACCCGGGATTGTTCACCGGATTTGGCACTCTGCACCCCGAAAGCACTGACATTGAAGGCGATTTCAACCATTTGCTCGAACTCGGGCTGAAAGGTGTTAAACTGCACCCTGATTTTCAACGTTTTCCACTCGATGGTGAACGCGCTTTCGAACTTGGCAGAGTCATCAGCCGTGGCGGCGTGCCGGTGCTAATCCACTGCGGCGACCACCGATATAACTACTCAAATCCATCGCAGACTAAAAAATTTCTCGAAGCCTTCCCCACTCTAACCGTCATTGGGGCACATTTTGGCGGATGGTCGGTTTGGCAGGAAGCGGCCAAAACGCTTGCAGGAATACCAAATCTGTATGTCGATTGCTCGTCGAGCCTGTCGTGGCTTGCACCCGACGAAGCCGCAGCCATCATCCGTACCTACGGTGCCGACCGCGTGCTATGGGGCACAGACTACCCGATGTGGGAATGCGGCTCAGAACTCGAACTGTTTCACAAAATCGGACTCACCACCGAAGAAGAACGGCTGATTCTGTTCGATAATGCGGCAAAACTTTTGAAAATTAACGATTGAGCCTATTGAAAAAAGCACGATATTGCCAACAACTTAAAAGCATACGGAATATGAAAATAAGATTCTTCTCAATAATAGCATTAACATTATTTTACTCAACCATAACAAGTTGCGATATCACAAACGATTTGGACGACGACAACTCTCTGACTGGTAACAACACGGCCACAAACACCGCCGCCACCATTGCAGATGCGGCAAAAGCGTTCAGTCAGGAACAAATTGATATGGCAAACACCGCCAAAGATGCTTCGTATCTATCTGATGAAGAGAAACTTGTGATTCAATACTGCAATTTGGCGCGACTCGATGGCGACGCATTCAGCACAGCGTTTCTTTCCGACCTGAAATCGTCGGACAACAGTTACGAAAAATCGCTGATTGACACACTTAAAAGCATCAAAAACCTGCCGATGCTGATACCTAACGAGCAACTCTGCAAAGCCGCGGAATCGCATGCCAACGACATCGGGCCGGAAGGCAAAACCCAACACGAGTCAACCAACGGCACATCGTTTGCCGACAGAGTACGCAGTTTTTATGCGGGCGGCTCGATTGGCGAAAACATGTCATTCGGACACAGCGATGCGTTAAAAATTGTGCGTCAGTTACTTATCGACAAGGGTGTTGAATCGTTGGGACACCGCAAAAACATTCTGAACGATAAATACTGCCGCATTGGTGTAGCCATCCGCTACCACAAAACATACAATAACTGTTGCGTACAGGATTTTTCTGACAGCAAAGGGGACAAATAAAAACCGCTGCCAAACTGTTTAATCAGTTGCAATTCAACGTTTTGTTCTCTTTGTCGATAAACGAGAACACCAATCGGTTCTGTTCCGTTTGCATTTCGACACCGGGAACCGAACAAATCAGTTTCGACAAGGTTGGGAAACCATAGTCCGATGGCTTGAAAGTTGGATTTTCTTCCCTGATTTTCTTACCGATAATATCGAGCGGATATTTGTTATCCCCTATCTCCTCACCCGAAATTGCATTCAGCAGCAGGTCGATGAATTTTTTTGTTGTTTTGGCCGTAAGGCGCGCTTTCGCCACTTCAACCTTTTTCTTCAACGCATCGTTATTTTTCTGAAGTTTAGCCAATTGCGATTCAAGTTTTTTCGTGCCGCCCGTCGCTGTGCGCAGTTCCTTTTTCACTGTCGACAATTCTTTACGCAAATCG
>JAEEGL017454878.1_pt1 | contig 21985 bp, 22 predicted proteins | sample 9134231 | NCBI WGS metagenome assembly JAEEGL01 (sample SAMN16246548, study PRJNA631951) | gut metagenome | biome: gut microbiome; feature: rumen; material: fiber-attached | host: Bos | place: Iran: Karaj | collected 2018-10 | reverse complement strand
CTGCTAGCTCGCTTGTGAGTGTTTGTGGCTGGTTACACTCTAGGCCGTTTAGGCCGTTGGAATGCGTGTTTTCGTTGTTTTTGTTTTCCATTAAAATAGCACCTAAACGCTGCAAGTTTTCGTTCGCGACGTCTGATGTGGTAAACATATAATCGGCCAAACTGTCCGTCACCATACGGTTGATCTCCTCCGGCATCGTCAGGTCCCAACTGCGGATCCCAGCCTCCACGTGACACACTTTCGTGTTCAGCTTCTTTGCCACAATCGAGCAAGCCATCGTGCTTGTCACATCGCCGACAACCATCACAATATCCGCCGGATGCGCCATCAGTTCTTTCTCAAACGCCACCATGATAGCCGCAGTCTGTTCAGCTTGCGAACCACCACCGCAACCGAGGTTCACGTCCGGAGCCGGAATGCCCAATTCCTCAAAGACTGTGTCACTCATGTTCTTATCATAGTGCTGTCCCGTATGCACCAGCCTATAGGAAATGCCCTCACTCGCCTTAATCGCCTTAATAATCGGTGCCACCTTCATAAAATTGGGTCGTGCACCTGCAATCAATGTTATCTTCATTTTTTCTATTTTTTTCAGTTTAAAATCTTCAATCTCACTTCTCTCTCTTCTCCACGGCCTCCTCTATAGCGGCCAACTCTGCGTCACCTTATAATTCTTCCCATCCACGGCAGTTGTCAAATAATCCTTTACAACTGAATTTGCGTCTAATTCCCTCTCGTTCAGTATGTTAGCGATATGCTGCCCTATACCTTGCTTAGAGGTGTCAAAAAGTTCCGCAAGCTAATTTTGGTTCATCCACACGCTCCCATCCCGTGCATACAGCACCACACTTACCTTTCCGCAAGCGCACATCACGCATGCCATCACCATCAATAAAATGTTCTTCTTCATGATTATTGCATTTTGTTCGTTCTCATTAATCTTTTATCACTTCGCAATTTGCCACACTCAATGTCCCCTCACGAACTGCCCTTCGGGTTGAGCTGCAAGAAAACAGGACTCATCGCTCTGCTCTTCCTCTATTGCCTGTTGCTGCTGTGCTATGTAGTCATCGTAGGTCATTCTTTACGCTATTTGAACACTAACCGCAAAATCTCATCTGTTATGCTAAATGGCGGTGTGGGCATGGTTTTCTGTTTTTATTATTAGATTGTATTCTTGTCATATTTTATGTATAAGGTACATATATTTTTTTTGTTATATATGAATATTTATCTAAAGAATCTAAATGCTTTTTAAGATACTCTTTATGTTCTTTGAAATCTGCAATAATTAGCGACAATGACTTCACATCAATTGTATTATTTTGAAGTCCCTCAAAAGCTTTCTTTCTTTGGATGACTTGATAAACATCTATTAGCGTTAACGCATTGAATATTTCAGGCGGAACAACTTCTTTATCCATCAATTGTAAAAGATTTTTACATCGCTCAATATCCAAACTCATACAGTATAAGTACCCCATTAGTGGATCAATTATTTTAACCTTATTTTGCCCTTCCTCTACATAATATTCTATGATTTTGTCGCAAAAGACAGTAACATATTCAGATTCCTTTATCGGTGGTAATTGCTTAAAAATTATATCTTCTAAATTCTCCACATAATCATTTATAGGTAATTCTAATCGAATAGCTTTTTGTATATCTTCCAACCTATTTCTAGAATGTGGTAGAAAATCGTGAAAGATATAAAACAGGAACGCAGAGAAATATCCGATAGACAATGTATTAATCAGTAATGAAATAGCATACCTACTTTCATTAAAACCATTTGTATTGTAATGACTCAGCAAGAAAGATGTACATACAGAAAATATAATCGCTAAAAGGAAGATAATCCAAGAAGCCATATGTTCCTTTATCATCTTCCATCTTAGTTTACATAGTTTCTTTGTTTTTAACTTCATCATTTTACCTAATTAGTTCGGTTTTTCTCCGTTTGTTGTCGCTATACCTTTTATGATTCCATGTATTTGAGTTGCTGGTTCATAAGAATATTGAATAGTAGAATTTTTCATATCAGTATATATTTCTACTGCCCTGCCATATGAATCGGGATATCGATTTTTATTCTCTTCTAAGAAAGTTAAAGCTTCTTGAATAAACTCCCTTTCATTTACTAAAGGTTCATAGTCCTCATATATGGCTGTTGCTTGTCTATGTATATTTTTTAACCTCTCATTTTCACTATTAAGATTAGCAATCCATCCACTAACAAAAGTAACAATAAAAAGAATAAAACCTATGACGAACCATTTCCATATTGGGGATTTGATAAAGTTAGATGCGAACAAACTTATTGCAAATCCAAGAATGGTGCATATAGAGGACACAATAGTTAACAATAGTAAATAGTTCATATCACTTACTATTAAAATTTCTCAATACCTTTTAATATCTTCAATTAATTGTTAGAACATCCATAATAATGGAGCTAACATGAAAATATATGTAATAATCCAGACGACTAATGTTATTGTTCTGGTGGTTTTATTTTCAGCATTTTTATATTGTTGAATAGCAGCGCCTATTGAGAACAGCGCTATTATGATGTAAAATATTAATACCACCCACCATAATACTTTATAGGTGGTCTTTGACAAATAATCAACTAGTCTTTGCTTCACTGGCGCTTCTTCTGGCGAATACTTAGCATATACGACTTTCCCATCAACAATATCACGCTCATTTATTTGTAATTCAGGAGAAGTAGGCCCATCTGAAATAACTCTTATCTCAATGTACTCATTTGGTCTCCATTGGGTGAATTGTAATGATTTGTTTTGTATACATATACCTGCATTATTATCAACGGACTCTATTGACAAAATCTTTTCACAATTTGTCAATTTAAAAAACAATGCATCGCCTTTAATATTCTTTACATCGAAGCCCTTTCCGTATAGTGAAGTCCCACCTATATTTGTAATAACGAATGAAGATTGCCACAGATGTTCTACAGGTATAGAATCGTATTACAAATATGTTGATGACAAGTGATCTACATTCAAAGGGCGTGTCAATTCTATTTCACTAATTGTTTTTACTTCTAATATTGTAGTTTTATGGCGATCATTGATGAACTGCAAGACACCAAGAACAATTAAAATAGCCGTCCCTAGAGCGCCAAAAAACATTTGAATTTTTTTGTTAATTTCCATAAGACTTATTTAATGCATTACTTATACTGAAACAAATGAACATTTTGCCTTAATATATCAAACTCATTTATACCAATATGATGCTTATGTATTATCTTATGACAGTTAGGACAAACAGGCATTAGATTTTGCAGTGCCAGTTGAATAGTTTTATCCATATCTTCATCTTCATATTGATAAAGTGGTTTGATATGATGTATCTCTATGCACGAACTATACAATTCCGGATTATATTGATGTGCAAACTCAAAGTTACAACAATTACAATACAATAATCCATCCTTTTCATTTCTAAAATACTCGCGTGCAGCATCTCTTAACATTGTGGAGCGCTCTCGAATTATAACCTCCCTTTTTGTTGCACTTCCCTCACGAATAAATTCAGTTAATGGGATAACCTTTCTTTTTATGTCAGATGTAAACAAATCATCACAACTTTTCAGTATATCAGTATAATTAAAACCTGTTGAAGCAAACATATATCCTAATACATCTTGTTTGGCTTCAACGAATTCTCTTCCTTTAGGAGTTATTTGAAAACCATCATATATTCTATCGGCGTATCCATCGCGAGCAAAGGTGTTATGGCTTTTTAAATTACGAACCTTCTGAGAAAAGTATGTATCTTTTCTACCTGCTAGAATTTGAGCATCTTGCCCAGTCGGCTTTAACAGTCGTTGCAACTCTTGAATTAATTTTGATGTAGTAATTTTGCCATCACTTTGCATTGACATTACAAACAAAGCAGGTAAAACCAATTCTGTTTCTGATATTCTACTCATAATCAATCAAATTTATCTTTATAATTGGTAATAATCAGATGCTCTACATCTTTGTCATTACGATTCATAAATGACACTAGATATTTCTTGTCGAACTTCTGAATAATAATACCATCACGATTATATAAGTCATATATAAATGGAGTATACTTTATGACCATTTGCCATTTTGCCTTGCACTCCTCACACAAATAATCCGCTAATCGTTTTTGGTCGAATTGCGTAAACTCATTCTGCGCATACGTAGAGAATTCCGTATCATACGGAGGATCGAGGAAGACAAAGTCCTTTTCCGTAGGGGGATACATACGGAAGAATTCCTCAAAATCCAGGTTTGCGATTGTGGTTTTCGCAAAATGTCCCAACAGTTCTTTCGAGTGGTAATAGTCAATTTTCGTCTGCATCAGTTTGTGGTTATAACTAATACCTCCGTAGGGCACATTGAATTCCCCCTTGTCATTATAACGGAACATTCCGCTGTACGCATAATTGCGCAGGAATACAAATAATGCCGTAGCCAGTTCCGGTTGCTGTCCGCAAATCTCCTTATTATTGTACAATGCACGGAAATAGGTATAGAGAGCACTCATGAATGCCGTTTCGATATTATCAAAGATGTCTTGATCCGGCATCTGCTGACGCTCTTTCTCAATCTTCTTCATGCGCACAATCTTATGCGCAAGGCATTGATCAATCTCTTTCGAGAATGTTTCGCGTTGCCAAGCGAAGTTTAAGGGCAATAACGATTCAATATTATTCCGTTCTGCTTTGACGAACATATGCAACTTCCCCTTCATCATAAACTCTTCTATCTCATCTTGTCGGAATTGCATATACCATTCGCACAACTCCTTATGGTTGAATACATATTCTAACGTATCTTTCCAGGTTTGCATGATGATTTCCAGCCAACGGAAGAAACCTTGGTTCTGGTCAGCGATATAGCGATACAGCGCTATCAGTTCATTTGACTTATCGTTGATAAAGTGATGCTTGGCATCAAAAGCCATATATACCGAGCCTCCTCCGACGAACGGTTCGTAATAATTCTCGAACCATTGCGGAGCATGCTTCTTGATGTGCGATAATTCCTTTTCCTTACCTCCCGGCCATTTAATGATGGGTTTCAGAGTTATATCTTCAATCTTTGAAGGTGTTGGTTTTCGTAATTCCTCTTCTGCAAATAATGATTGTTGCATGTGTGCGTTTTTAATTCGTATCTCGGCTGCCTCGAAATATTCGGGAGCAATTTCAAATCCGATAAATTTACGTCCAAGTTCAAGCGCAGCAACTCCCGTTGAGCCCACGCCCATGAACGGATCGAAGACAATATCGTTCTCATTGCTTGCGATCGTAATGAGTTTCTTGAGGATAGCAACCGGTTTTTGCGTCGGGTGCTTTGGATCAGTCAATCGCTCCGGCTTCATGCAGATGCTACTTTCTATAAAGTTATGCATTTCTGCCTGATTGATAAAATTCCATGTATGCCCTTTGTTCCAACATGTATATATTAACTCGCAACTATTCAAGAAACCAGCTTTGAACACTTTGGGTGCAGGATTCGTTTTATGCCACACCATGAAATTGGTTGCATCGAACTTATGATCAAGCAGTTCGTACCATTTACCGATTTGGTTATAGGAGGTGAAGATGAACAGATTGCCATTCGGTTTGAGGATGCGCAAGAATTCGTCTATCCATTCTTCCGGCTTAAACTCTATTAAATCCCATTCAGCGAGATCATTATTCATTGCACTCCGTCCGGGCAACGGGATGTTGCCGGTCGAATGCTGCGCAAGGTTATAAGGAGGATCCGTTAAGATAAAATCCACACTATGGTCGGGAATAGTCTTGATTAGTTCGTGACTATCCCCTTGTGCTATTCTATATAGTTGCTTCTTCTCCATCATTAGCCTGCGTCCGGAAGATAGGCGTCCTTTATGTCATTAAGTGCATCGACAATCATCGGAGCACATTTGGTATATTCATCCAGCACAATCTCGTAGCCTCTCTCTGATTTGCATACCATATTCCAGAAATCTGCGCTAATGAGCAACTCGTCTTTTGCGAAAAATTGTAGCACTCTACCCTGCGTCCATGGTCTGCCTTCACCGTAGCGATTATAGGCTGTCGCAAAATATATTTTCACCTTTTCTTCCGAACCAAGCGTATTGGCCAAAATGCAATACTGCTCTAACAATGCCTCTTTCTCAGAACGCGCTTTCTTGTTATCCAAATCACCACCAATTTTGAGTTCTATCAAATAGTGCATCCCGCTTTCTTGGTCAAAAAGATAATAGTCGCTGATGTGACGTTTCTTTTTGTGCGAACCCGTATTATGCGTTTGGGTGATACCTACATAATCCGCTATTTGCGGCTTTTGCTCATTGCTCTTATATCGTTCCAACAGCTCAGCAATGTAATCGGTCTGTTTTTCGTACAGGTCACCCTCTACTTGTTTGGTTACCTTATAGTGCATCTCTGCAATGCTGATTGCCATAGCCTCAAGCATGTTACCCAAACTACTATCCAATGACCGACACAATGCTGAATAGTACTTAATCTCCGGTCCTAAAGCGGCGATAAACACATTATTCATTTTAAGATTAAGAGTTCCTGCCGGATCATCAATTTGAGAGAGATGTTTTTCTGCAAACGTACTGGCGAATACCTTGCACGATGCGCTCACGATTGACCGAATAGCGGTTTCGTTGTCAATAATGGTAGCTTGAGAAAATAAGTCCATTTGTTTAAAGTCTATTTTATATTTACTTTTCTTCATATTTGGCAATATCGATATGCACTTTCTACGTGCGCCCAAATTTGTGCGCAAAGTTACGAAAAAAGAATCAAATACACAAGTATTTGGCTAAAAATTTTCATTATGCTTGCATTTTTGATGTTTTTTGCCAAATAATTGTTACTTGCAGCATCGCTGCAGTGTAATTTCGAGGTGGGATTGCGTCAGCAATGTCGGTGCCCTTGACGTTACTGTATTTGACATATACAAGACTTATATATCATTTTATCTAAAATAATATATTTTTTCGCATTCTGGGCACAAGAAAGCGCAAACGAACTCAATCGCTTGCGCCATTCACTACACCTTACACCGAGCCTCTCTCCCTCACTTAAAACCTCCCCAAAAAACTCCTGTCTGCTGTTTTTAACTCTATAAGATGAAACATTTTTTTGTATTTTTGCCTTCAAACAATAGGTACATCATGTAGATGTGTGAGGAATTGGTTGCAGAATATCTGGATGTTTACATACAAGTAGTCTGACAAACTATTCCTTTCCTAAACGTTAGGAACGTTTCTTTTGTTTGAAGGTGTTTTTAATGTCATTTTTTTGATTATCTAAACTGCAGCCAGAACTCAGCGCCTCCGCGCTGCGTCTCTTCCACGCTTGCAGGATAATTCTCAATAAAATAGGTCAGACACTTAGCACAATCGATCTTGACTGCGAATTCCCTACTCTTCTGCCACCTCTTTCAACTTAGAGAACAACTCCAGTCCCTTAGCGGTAAGTTTGTAGGCCTGTTCTGGACGACTTGGCACCTCGGGGAACTGCATCTTGACTAATCCTTTAGCCGTTGCCGGTTTGAGGTAGTTGTCGCGAAAATTGCGTCTCGCACTTTGGCGAAGTTCAAGCGCTGCAATCAGTTCACGACGCGGCAGCACATCCGTTCCAATGATGAGCACAAGTCGGTTCACACGATCATCTACTTTCGTTTTGGTATTCATATGTTTGTCAACTGTTCAAAAAAGGACCAAGCCGAAACACACAACTCATTCAAAAAAGGACCAGGCTACTACTTAAATTTCTCCCAAAAACTCTTATCAGCCATGCGGACAGCATCTACAGATTGTGGGTAGTTTTCAATAAACCAAGTTAAGAACTTGGCACAATCCACTTTGTCGCTGAGCATCTGCTGTCTCCGTGCGGCAAAGGTGGCTTTGCGCTCAGCGGATGGCATGGAAACTAGCGTTTCCACTCTCTCGCACAAAGCATCTACACTACCCTCTGCCGAAGCCTTGATTCCATAGCCGAGCTGATACTTATCCTCCAATTCTCTCAAATATCCGATGCGCCCCACGAAGTCGTTGAAGCGCACAAAGGGCACGCCAAGCACACCGGCTTCCGCTGCCATCGTCTGACTATCGCCCACGTACAGCGATGCGTATGCCATCACGTCGTGCATATATATCGGATTGATCTTGATCCTATATTCCTCGAATTGCGGCTCTAACGGTCTCTCGCTTGTAATATATATCCGTCCATGCGGTTTCAATATATCTACCAACCTCTGCGCAATCTCCGTGTTGATGCCTTTGATGCCGGAGTCGTGGTGGGCATTGAGGGAAGCGAATCGCATGACGAAATAGGGTTTTGAAGTATCGATGCCGTAGGCTTCGACAATCTTCGGATCGGGTGTAAAATGATTCGGATGGAGGTATGCCAGTTCGTGATAAGACGGGTATTTGGATGACTTGTTGTTCCACCGTCCGTTGTCGCAGCAGTCGGGTGTGAGCACACACGACGCAAACGGATAGACCATCTTCGCATACTTGGGCACCACATCGGCGTCATCTTCTCCCATCGCAATCACCGGTATGCGTGCCAGTTTGGCAGCAGCAAACGAGAGCGTCGAACCGACAAGAATATCAATCTTGTTGCGACGGATGAACTGCAACATATGCCATTCCATGCCCAGCACGGACTTGATGAGACCCAGTTTCGATCCACCGCGTCCTTCACGAATCTTAAAGTACTCAAACCCTGCATCCTGGCACAGGTTCTCCAAGATGTCTTTTTTCTTAATTACAAAAAACACCTCATGTCCGTGTGCCTTCAGTCCCGCAGCCGCATGTTTCAGCATGTGAAAATGCGCAGGGTGTCCTAAAAATAGTGCAATCCTCATGTCTTAAATCTTTAGCATCACTCCACCCCATGACAATCCTACACCAAATCCGGCCAACAGCACATTGCCTTTCAACCTTCCTTCGCGACGAGCCTCCACCATCGCGATAGGAATCGTCGAAGAAACGGTGTTGCCGACATGCTCCATATAGAGGTAGAACTTCTCCTTATCAATCTCCAGCAGTTTGCGCAGATAATTGATCATGTATTTGTTCGCTTGATGGAAGATCCACAGGTCCACATCGTCTTGTTGCAACCCACTCTTGCGTAGCAGTTCCTCCACCATCGGAGGCACCACATCTGCCGTAAAGTCAAACACATTGCCTCCGTGCATATACAGATGGTCGCCGCTGACGAGTCCGTCTTCTTCACTGATGCGCAAGTCGTTCAGCAGCTCTTTATGTCGAGCTCCCAAACTCCGCACAATCAGGTTCTCTGCACCGCTACCGTCTGTTCCAACCACCACTTCGCCAATCTCTGCAAAGCCTTCGGTAGAGATCAACGATGCCGATGCTCCATCGCCGAAGATCGTGCGGTTACCCTTGTCTTGCGGATGGATATACTTCGTATATGTCTCAGCCGTAAGCAGCAGAATGTTCTTTGCTATCCCGGCCATGATCAGTCCCTTAGCCATCGCCAAACCGTACTCATATCCAGAGCAACCGAGGTTGAAATCCAATGCCCCGCAATGCTTCGACAATCCCAACCGGTCTTGCAGCAGACAAGCTGACGAAGGCAGGAAATAATCCCCACTCTGCGTACACAGCAGCACAAAGTCCACACACGACCGGTCTATACCTTGCGCAAACAATGCCTCTGCCGCTTTGTATGCCATGTCGGTTGCAGTCTCATCTGCAGCTGATATATGCCGCTCGGTGATACCTACTTTGTTTGCCACTTTCTCTGCTGACCATTCCGGAAACATCTCCGCTATCTGCTCATTCGTCAGCACCGCTTCCGGCAAGTAATATGCTATGTCTTTTATGAATGCTTTCATAAATCAAAAATCTTAAATCCTAAATCAATGCCGTGAAATCGGCGACAATTTTCATCGGGTTACCTTTGGCTATCGCACAATCTGGTACGTCTTTATCCACTACGCATCCGGCAGAAACGATGGCATTGCGTCCAATCGTCACACCGCGCAAGATAATCGCACCATCCGCTACCCACGCTCCTTCTTTGATGATGACCGGTGATACTCCGGACTCTACCACATTCTTGAAATGTCCATACGGATTGCTATGTGCCAGGATCGTCACATTTCCTGCAAGCGACACATTATCTTCGATATAGACGAACTCCGGATAGGCATTGTCGATAGTGCAATGCAGACCAATATAGACGTTCTCACCTATCGTCACTCCGCGACGCCTATTCCAACGCACCCGGAACTTATTGAGCGGACAGCGGTACGACCAACGACTGAGGATGATATTGCGTATCTTACGCAGCGCAAACCGCAACGAACTCATCTTGCGTCTCGAACTGGAGTTTTGTATCGTCTTCCGCAGACTCGAATCATCATGGTCAAAATACGGAATCGTTATCGCTTCACGAACTTGGTACTCTTTCATATCACTCACTCATTAATACTTCGTATTCCATCACTTTCTTTGCCGGTACGCCTTTCACCATCGTATAATCCGGCACGGATTTCTCGACAACACTTCCGGCAGAGACAACGGCATTCTTCCCGATACACACCCCCGGCATGATCGTACTCCGCACAGCCACAATCGCTCCTTCCTTAATAAGCACCGGAGCCATCTGCGCTTGGAATATCGGCGCATAGCGCTTCATCGGATTGAAGTGCGTCAGGATCATCGTCCCTGCATTGACGGACGCATTATCCTCGATGTAGATATACTCCGGATGGAGGTTATCGAGGAAGCAAAACATACCCAAGTACACATTCTTTCCGATATGCACTCCGCGTCTGCGATGCATCCACTGCCGCATCTTATTGTTCGGACACGAGTACGCCAATAGCATATAGATCGTGTTGCGTATCTTCTGTAACTTCTGCGTAAACGTCCGTTTCTGCGTCTCTTCGTAGTACGGCACGTTCATTGCCGGTAATATCTCCGGATACTGATCTGATTGCATCATAAGGTTTGTGTTCCTCCAGTTAATTCAATGTTACTTCCGGTAGTCCATGCAGATGCATCGCTGAGCAGATAGATGGCAGCACCGGTGATGTCTTCCGGCTGTGCGTAGCGTTTGAGCGGATAGTTCTGCTCTGCTTCGCGCAACTGCTCTTCCGTTGCGCCAACCAATGCCAGATCCGTCCAAACCATAGCCGGACTGATGCAGTTGACGCGTATCTTACGGCTCGCCAATTCTTGTGCCAAGCATTTTGCATACGCAATAGTCGCTGCTTTCGAAGCACTATAAATTGCATTGCCTACACTTGGCATGGTTGCCGCAGCCGAAGCGATGAAGACTATCGACGCTTCTTTTGCTATCTTTTTCTCCCGCAGTAATTCCGCTTGCAGCAGCACCGGAGCCTCGAAATTCGCTTGCATCACGCGACTCACATCTTGCTCCTCTAGCATCTTGCATAGCACACGACTTCCTATCCCTGCACAATGCACCACTCCATCCAGTACCGGCACTTGCTCTACCAATACTTGCCGCTGCTTACTATCCGTCAGATCTGCCGGAATCACTAAATGCTTTGCATCATTCAGCGCAAGCGGCTCATTAAGTGCGTCAGCACGGCTCATTAAGCGCAGCGTCTCATTTAGTCTCTCATGGTTTCTACCATTGAGGACTACCCTCGCCCCCGCTTGAGCACATGCGATAGCAATCGCACGTCCGATGCCAGACGAAGCACCTGTGACAAGTATAGTCTTACCCGCTAAAGAAAATTTATCCATATAAATTATTTTTTGATTATACTATCTTTTACTGCGAGGAACTGTGCATCGCGTTTCTGCCAATATGCCATTTCACGTTCCAACAGTTCTAATGCCCTGAAATCCAGATTCCGCAATTTCACTTTCGCTCGCAGCACATCCGACAACAGATACCCTATTTTGGACTGAGCCCTATGCCTTGGCGTGTACTCTTCTGCAATCTCCTGCACCGCTTCACTCGGATGGTACAAGAACGTGATCGGTGTATCCTTGCGTTTACTCTCCCGATAGAGGATGCCCCTCGTCAGCGGCGTCAGCACATGCGGCGCGATACGCATTACCGTACCAATATACGGCACCCCATACGACGATATCGGCACTTCGATGATGCCGGATTTGCCCTCTCGCGCCAAACTGTCCTCCGCTGTCTCATACACGGCTCGCGGAGCATGTAACCATTGCTTCTTGTTCGAACCACCGAGCGACATGAACGCATCCATCCGTTGCGGAGCCACACTGCTGTCGAACTTGAACCCTACTTCTCGTAAAGCTACCGGAGTATCGCTATTCACCCGCAATGCAGGAGCACGGAACGACACCACCTCTTGTCCACCTATCTGTTCCAATAGGTCTTTCGATTGCCGCAGTTCGGCGACTTGTTCGTCCAGCGTCATCACGTCATACGCACGACGATAGTCATGCTGCATCCCGTGTGAACCCACTTCCTGTCCGTGAGCCACTATCTGCTTGACGATGTTCGGTTTTAGTTCTGCGAGTTGTCCCAGCACAAAGAACGTGGACTTGACGCCATACTTGTCGTACAGATCCAGCAATCGCGGCAAACCTTCCTCGTCCACCTTGTTTGCTATCCGTTCCCATACCGCGCCACTCACGCTCGTATGCTCAACGTCATTTGTAAAGAATACTCTCATCGTTTGGATTCAACCAAATCGTATACGTCCTTGATGGTTACACACGCTTTCAGTTCAGCCGGAGCGACCTTCACTCCGTACTTCTTAGCAACCATATTGAGGATAGCCAGTCCGGTCAGACTGCTCCACTCCTCTAACTCATGAAATACGCATTCGGGTGTAAACTCGCTCATCTCGGTCTCATCCCATTGAGCCGCAAAATTTTTAATAAACTCTTCCATATTCTTATTATTTATATTAATTCCTAAATTTGAAATTTGAAATCATAAATCCGCGTTAGTGCAAAATATCCTCGTATATTTTCACTATACGCGCCGCCACCTGTTCGTTGCTTAGTCCGAGTTCGAGTATCCTCTCTCTGCCTTTTGTTCTACCCTCAAATGCCAATGCCTCTTTCAGCAACGCCACCATCTCATCCAAACTCTTCTCATCTCCATCCCACCGCTCATGCGTCTTGCGGGAATTGCGGAGGATGAAGTGTCCGGGTTCATCACCGAACAGATACTTCACATCCGCGATATCAGTAGCCAAACAAGGGCAATTGCATGCCATTGCTTCTTTGAGAGCTTGCGGCGATCCCTCGCTATGACTCGGCAACGCAAACAAATCACACGCATTCATGCATAAAACGCAATCTGCTCTACTCAACCCTTTCATTTCGATACACGCAATTTTGAATTTGTCATTGGTCATTTGCAATTTGTCTACAGCCCCTTTAAGCAACTCAAAATTTTTTCTTTTATTCTCGAAAGCACCTCCAAAGAGGATATACTTTTTATCATCACTCCACCCTAATTGCTTTCTGGCTTCCTCTTTCGGCGTAATAATCATCTGCTCCATCGGTACGCCGCAAGGGATAATACTATAGTTCTTCGCCTTGAAGTAACTCAAATCCCGTATATGCTGCGCTACGTAAATCACATGCTTCGCTCGTAGCGACATAAGTGATGACATCAGATTCACATGCCAATTCAGTGTCTCGCCATTATGGAACGTCATCACCACCGGCACAAGGTTCTGCAACTCCGCAGTGATGGCCGATAACCCGAAGTGCGCATGGACGATATCCGGCTTAAATTCTCGAATTTTCTTCTTCAGCGCGTCAACGGCCTTAATATAATTCCCTTTCACAAGGAAATAGTCCACCTCATGCCCTAAAGCACGAATGGCTTCGCCTTGTTCGGTAACGAACGGCAACTGGTGATCCGCAAATTGTTCTTTATATCTACTTACCTCTAAAATTCTCATAACTTTAATGCATTAAATCATTCCCCTTCCTTTCAATTTAAACCAGTTCCATGCCAAGCAGATTGCCACCTCTAACACCAATACCATAGGGAACCATTTTCTAATTCTTGCATTCGATTTTGCTATCTGGATTCCATATGCCGCAAATAGCATCAGCATCGGCCATATAGGCATGTGGAATCGTCCGGATTGGGCAAACTCACTCATAACAAGAACAGCAAGATACCCCAACGTGTATGCTAATATAAACACATGTCGTCGCCATTCTCCTGATATAAGCATCATCAGCATCACGATAATCACAAAGAACGAAAATATATTCTTAATGTACGAACCTCCTGATAATTGAACCTGCCTAAGTTGACTGACATCTGCTTCATTAAACGTTGGGAAGGGGATCGTAAATATCAATGGTGCAAACACCGCTGCTCCTGCATAACGTGCAAAATCTTGTGTTCGTCCTCCTCCGTCAATACGCTTAGCTCGCCATTCCATATTCATCTCTTGTGCATCAGATTGTGCTCTTTCTATCAATTGTTGTGATTGAGTCATAATACGGTCTCCCATAGACACCGCCAAAACCGCAGCAACCAAAACTCCAGCTAGAATTTTCTTACCAGTACTCATCACGCGATTCGAAGCCATCACTGTATGAGCAAACACAGACAAGAAGATTACCAACCCCAATGCCGTACGGAAAAACATAAGTGCCAATGCCGCCAACATACCAGGGAGTAGATTTCTGAAGGTATAACGCTGCCCGGAATTAAGAACACGATCGAAATTATCTACCGCTACGCAGCATAAGAACACCATATCTGCCTCTTTGAACATATTGCCACACCAATAAATCATATTCGGATTGATGGCTACAAAGATAGCAGCCATCCTTCCCACTCCCTCCCTGAAATGGCGCTTCGCTACACGATAGATGCTCACAGCACAATAGGCACCCATTATACACTTGAATAAAAATGGGACAAATACATCATTATCCACCCCTACTATCAAATAGATCAGTCCAAGCCACATTGGATAACCCACATCGTCTATTGCCGAACAATTTATCTTTACTATTTCAGATAGTGTATTTGAAGAATCTCCTACGAGCCATTTGGCCAAATCTTTTCCAAATGGCATATACCAATCCACATCTGCTGTTTCGCCATAGGTATTACCATGATATTCAGGATTAAAGAAGAAATAACAATAGAGCACCCAAAGGAGACGAATAACGAATCCGGCTATAAATACATTTCGCACAAACGCTCTTTCTTTCTTTCGCTCCCAACTTCTGGACATGACATTCCCGCCATAGAAGAATAGCACCACAGAAATAGCAGCAACTATCCACAACTCAAAAGCAGGTACATAGCCGAAAGCCCCCCAGCACACAAACATCGCAATGAAGAAAAAGACCATTGCTTTTCCCGTCAACCAGTTCGGTATCGTTCGCTCCCCCTTCCGCAAGGGAGCGGCTGCCACATCCATTCCGAATCGATGCATCCATCGCTCGCGCCATCCACGCGGAGCTGCGGGCATCATCATCTGTCCTTGCGGCGGCATCGAAGGCGGAGTATATGTATTGGTGTTATTTGTCATTTGTCATGTTATTTATTGCTAATTGCTGAATGGTGAGCGCGCTATGCGCTAATGGTGTTATTTCTTTAGTTCACCATTAATTGTTGAGACCTGTGCTATCGCTTTGGTTCGTTTTTCCTCTCTTTTCCTTTGCTCTAACTTATCGTCCAATATGATCTCTATTCCCGTTCGCATTGCATCAAAATATGCCAAACACTCCTTTTCGGATAGTTCATGTATACCCTTGCTCAGTATCCCATAAATATGCTTGATTTCGACTAATGTTTTAGGCAAATAGTCCTTCAACGCAGCTATTTTTTCTTCCATTCTCACGCGTGTGAGCACATCTTCTTCTACATCTCCATTACTCAATGCTTGTTTATATGCCTCGTCTATCAAATTCTCAAATATACGACGCAAATACACAAACGCCCCGATACCCACCCCACTAGCAGCGAGCCCTATAGCCCGCGTAAACTCCTTCATTTCATCTGCGGAAAGAACACTTTTATAGTGCTTGATTTGCGCTTTATGCATATTTGCAATAGTAGGATATTGACCTACTTTCATAATAGTGTGCTTCTCTGCATCCGTCACAAGCATGATGTCAATTCTATCATCGTATCGCCCACATTTTAATGTAACGTACCATGGTTCTGTACACTCGAATAATGACTTTCTTGCCGAATTCGCATAAAATGCTCCGATATTAGATCTACAATTCAATTCGTTCAATATAGTATAAGTAGATTCGACTCCTTTTTGAGCATTAAATCCGTCTACTTTGAATCCATAATAGCCTCTTAGATCATTCAGTATTACATCTGCCTCTTCTCCAGCAACTTTGCAAAACAAAGGCGCGTCAAATATAAATTCTTGCGTTGTCATCCTATTTTTTCACTATTAAATTTTCAAAGTATTTGCGATACTTTCATTATATACCGCATTCAAATATTCAATCCAAATTATTTATACTTTCAACAAACAAATCTGCAAACTCATTCTGCATCGCAATACGTTGCCTATCTCTTTTGTATTGGTGTCTCGCAGTCAACTGATTAAAAATCCTATCTTATGACATCAGGTCTTGTTCCAAAAAACAACAATATAGTCTTCATCCCCTCTTAATTCCTTCTCTCTATTTTTTTACAATATTTCTTCATATCATCCATTGTCCATTCTTTCAAATGGGGCTTCTCCGCATTATGATCCGTATCATATTTGGCCTCCAACTCAAATTTTATCTTCTCCTCATCCCATTCTGTCATTCCGATATATTTTGGCAATAGAATTCTATTGACCACTTCTGCTACTACGTATATGCCTGCTCCGATTCCGACTTGCCCAAAAACACTCCAATTGGATTTAAAGACAAAATGTAGAAATACCATTACAATAGCATATAGTACTACCAACACGTATACCCACATTATCCGAAGTCTATACCCCCAATGAACCTTACACATATCCTTTTGTACTTGTTTATTTCGCCTTTTAACATAACGCTCCATCTGCTCGTCATAATCCTTTCTTATCTCTTCATTTTTCAATGCAAGCAGTCCGTTCAATACCGCCTCCTGACTCATCTGCATTTGAGCATTTTCATTTTGGAGATTAGATAGACGCGCTCGAAGCGATTCATTCTCTTTTTCACGTTGTATGCGATTTTCCCTGTATTCTTCTATGGATTTATACTGCTCATATTCGAACACCTCATCCACTTCATTCTGCACAATTTCCGGCTTTGTCATGCGTCCCAATAAATCGGCTCGCATATCACTCACCTTTTGTGCGTCCCAATTTTCCTCTTCTGCCTTAGATTGAAGTTGCTGACAAAGATTATTAATCGATTCGTTTAACGAACTAGCCAATGTCACCCTTGCCTTACTAGACACATCGATTATGTTTAAATGTGGTTCTCCTAACAGTCCATTATTATTCAACACCCACAATTTTGAAGTCAAAAATTCCATATCCGTAGCCAACGGAACTGTAAGTTCATCATCTTGAGCTATCAATTCCCGAGCAAATCGAAGAGTATTCCTTGTCCTTGTTAGGAAGATATACCTTATGTCTTTAAAACCCGTATTGTTATTTCGCTCCCTACGCAGCAAACTAACATAATTAATCGGTTGCAAACTCTTCTCTATCATATCCATCTCAAGATACTGATCATATATGCCATGTATAGTTTGGAAATCTATGTTGAATTGCTGACGTTCATCGGCCAAAGTAGGTGATATCTTCAATTCTTCGATATTATTATCACGTAGGCACTTCTGATAATCTGCTACCACATTCGATATACCTGCCACATCAGAAGCCTTCTCCAATATATAATTCATTGCCTCTTTGTATTCTCTTTGAGTAGCTTTTCCTAACAATATACTCTCAGCAGTGTTGAAGTAACCATTAACCTCGTCATGAGTAGCATCAAAATAACGCAAATATATTACTGGCTTCTTGTTTTTTTGCTGAGCTTTTCGGTTCATTGCATTTACTAACGAAATAAAATCTCCAAACATCTCTTGCATTAATGCTCCGTTATATCCTGCACAATCAAAAAGCACTTCCGTATCAAGTATAATATGCAGTTCTCTTAGTTGAAAATCACTACAGTCATCTTGATAAGTTAAGCCGACGTATAGCAGCAAACCTTCTTTTATCTCACTCAATTGGTGTTTTATCTCCGGATCATTTCGATCTGCATCTAGAATAAATGCGCTGATATATGTATCATACAGCGTAGATGCATCCTGCTCAATTAGGTATAAACAAAAAGCCTCTTCAATTGCTTTCTTTTCATCCGATGATAATTCTTTCTTCTTTTTAGTCGCTATGTATTTATACAACTTGGAAAGAACCTTCTCATTACAACTACGCTCTATATTGATAATGTTCGCCAATTCATCGGAAGAGGAAAATACAAATTTCTCCGGATCAGCAATAATGCATTCTTTATTGCGAAATATTATTTTTTGTTCCGTGTATTTTTTCACCACTTGGATCAGAACGGCCTTAGGAATAGACATACCAAAATCATCCTTAATCCATTTCCATAGTTGTGTAATAGTAAACTCTGTGCGCTTTCGGCGCACGTCAACGGAATGAATAGCAAATTGTCCTACTACTCCATATAAACTTTGCTGCTTAGCATACAATGATTTAATGACAGCAAGCGAAGCTAAACTCTGTATCTTATTGGATATTGTCGATACCATATATTGTCATTTATAATGTTTTCTTCTGGGCACACGCGCACATGAATGCGCAATCGGTCGCAAAAGTACAAAAAAATTCCCACATATGCAAGCATATGGGGAATAAAATGCATTTTTTCTTCGTTTTTTTACGATTTCATCGTTTTCTTACTAATAAAAGGGAAAACTGTCTCGCAGTAATCGAGAAAACGCAGTGAACTAAGAAAACCCATGCGGCGAGTATGTAATATTACTAGCTTGTTTTCTTGCCGAAGGCTGTTTTCTTACCCGGTTTTCTTGGAGACGAAAGAGTATGGCCGATAGCCATACAAGAGAGGTAATTCGGAAGGAGCGTTGGAAACTTGTTTACATACGATCCTTATGAATTATATCTCGGGATGATTACCATCCTTTCGTCTCGTTTTCCTTTATATAAAAAAGCGCCGCCCATGCTTTGCTCATTGTTTTCGGCATGTTTTCGAATTTTGTTTTCTTATAAGGCAGCAGGATGGTGTTTACACCAGACGGGAGATAAACATTCCAAAATATGTCTGGATGCTTGCATACAAGCAGATTTTGGGATGATTAGCTACAGGGCGTTAGACCATGCTGCCGCGTTTTCCTTTATATCCCCCAAAAAGAAAAGCGCAGCCCATGCGGGTGAATGTATTTAATAAGAGGAAAACAATGCGAAAGGATGTAAACATACATCTATGAGTTAATACCGGAGAAGGTTCGTAAGTGAACTTTCAACGCTTCTTCGATATTCACTCATTCAACTGATTTGTAAACCAGTCCCCTTCGCATTCTAAGAAAACGGCCTTCGGCTAAGAAAACGCACTGCGTGCATGAAAACGGCATGCGGGGTGTAGGCCGACAGGGCTCTCAAAAATAGCGTTGCCAATCGCGTCGAAAATGTTTTCTTATCTGGTTTTCGGCAATGTTTTCTTATAAGGCAGCACGTACGGCTTGTTGAAGCCGGACGGGAAGGTGAACAGGTAGATATGCGTCTATAAGTCTCGCTTATAAGCGGATAGATAGCTGTTTACATTCAGGCCTGGAGAAGCCAATTGACTTTTGGCTTTGCAATAATCGTGCCCCTGCGGCTAAGAAAAGGGAAGGCTGTCGGGGAGACTAGCCGACCGAGAATAAGGCCGTGCTGCCGCGTTTTCCTTTTTAACCCAAGAAAAAGCGCCGCCCATGCGTTAATAATGTTTTCTTACTAGTTTTCGGTATTGTTTTCTTAGAAAGCAGTATAATGATGCAATAATGGTGATAGCGGATGATATGGTTATGGAAGCTCGCTTGCGATAAACATACCATACGATAGCACATAGCCTATTTATAGGCTATACTGCTTTGTTTTCTTTTAAACAGGAGCCCTTAGAAAACGTAAAGTTTCCCTTCGCAGAAATGATACCGTTCGATTTGGGCACGTCTTTCCGTTCCGAAGTTAACAAGAATGCCTATCGGGAATTTGGTAGCACGAAGATATCCAAAGGTTTGGTAGTGCTCCCTTTCCGAAAGCTGCGTGATCGCCTTGCACTCCACGATGATGTTCCCCTCTTCCGACTCGACGACCAGATCCATCTTTAGATACGCCTCCAAGGGTTCTCCATTAAACTCCGGATGGAATTGAAACTCTTTGTGCACCTTCAAGCCCTGCTTCGCCATCTGTTTGGTTAGCGCTTCCTGATAGATATATTCGGGAAGTCCGGATCCGAGTTGTTTATAGACTTCGAGAATGCAACCTACGACATCGTAAGAGGCTTTTATCAGTTCTCCCCTCTTCGGCTCCTCCACACTCTCCATCCGCTCCGGCTTCTGCGGAAGCATATCTTTTACTTCGTTGATTCTCATAATCATGTTTTTTAATCATCCGATTTGGGCAAAAATTTCGGATATTTACATGTCACATCTGCTCTATCATTGCAACCATCTGCGCTGGAGTCACAACACGAGGATCCATAGGATAATGCTTTAGATTCCCTGTCACCAGGAACGAATCCTCTTCCGTCAGCGCCACTTCATAGAATACCCGATCATCCTCATCTACAAACAACTCCTCAAATGGTGTCCGTTCAGCGGCTACACCATTTTGGCGAATATAGTTGAATAACGTTTGGCGTTCATTATTGCTGATTCCAAAATGTGGACGAGACAACACTTCCTCGTACTCTGCCATTATCTCCTCGTTGTACAACGGACATATCCTGCCGCGGAACAAAGCGTCCACCACTTTAGATGTTGCCGAACTCAGATTATGCGTAAGATACGCGGACACCAATACATTTGTATCAATTACTGCGTAAATCATACTCGTGCATTTTGACGTTCACGACGCTCTTTGCGTGCAGCACTAATCTCTGCGTTTATCTCATCCAATGTCATTTCCGGACGATTGTCACGAGGTGTGGCATAGAATGCATCCAAAGCTCGTTGACGAACCGGATCCTCATCCACACGGATGGTGAATGGGATTGCACGAGTACGAACCACTGCATTTATAAACACATTGATTGCCGCGTTGGCACTCATGCCAAACTGCTCGCACAGCGAGTCGAACTGTGTCTTGATCTTGTTATCCAGACGAATTGTCATTGCTGCTTGTGCCATATTTATTAAATTTTTATGCATTATGATAGCGACATGCCATCATTTCGACTGCAAAAGTACTACATTTTTTTGATATGTGCAAATATTGTAGCATAAAAATGCACTTTTTCTGCAAATTTACGGATTTTTGTGCTGATTATATTGTTTTCGAATGTGTTTTCTTCTCTTGTTTTCTTCAAAGGCAGCAGGATGGTGTTTACACCAGACGGGAGATAAACATTCCAAAATATGTCTGGATGCTTGAATACAAGCAGATTTTGGGATGATTAGCTACAGGGCGTTAGACCATGCTGCCGCGTTTTCCTTTTTACAAAAAAAAGAGACCTCCGAAGAGATCTCTCATTCACTAACTCATTCATGCACTCATTCACTCATGCACTCATTCGTTAGTTGCCGTGCTGCTGGTCGTACTCGGCGCCGCGCTCCCTTGGAGCTTTGCGGTGATTAGTTACCATGCTGTGCATCGTACTCCTCACCGCAAACCTTCCAATACCAAGCTTTCATGGTCTTGATGCCGCCGGCCGTGTCCTTCTGTGCGAGGAACGCTGCCTGGTCGGCTGCGATCTGCATCAGGTCCTTGCTGCGCGTACGTACCATGCCGCTCACTTCCGTGAAGCGCGAGCGAGCTGCGAGCTCTTTCGCCTTCGGCGTGGTGGAACG
>JAEEGL014644095.1_pt1 | contig 21985 bp, 16 predicted proteins | sample 9134231 | NCBI WGS metagenome assembly JAEEGL01 (sample SAMN16246548, study PRJNA631951) | gut metagenome | biome: gut microbiome; feature: rumen; material: fiber-attached | host: Bos | place: Iran: Karaj | collected 2018-10 | reverse complement strand
TGTCTTTCTTCTTCTTACCCATCGCCTTACGCAGGGCATCGCTCTCACCACGGGTGAAGTCAGCCAGTTGGCGCGACAGCAACATCACCTGCTCCTGATAGACGGTGATGCCATAAGTATCTTTCAGATACTTCTCCATACAAGGGATATCGTATTTGATCTCCTCCTTACCGTTCTTACGGGCAATGAACGAGGGGATGTAATCCATAGGACCTGGACGGTAGAGGGCATTCATGGCGATGAGGTCCTCAAACACCGTAGGATGCAACTCACGCAAGTATTTCTGCATACCGTTCGACTCGAACTGGAAGGTACCGATGGTACGCCCCTGCTGGTAGAGTTCAAAGGTTTTGGGATCGTCAATGGGAATGGTATCGAGGTCTACATCGATGCCACGTGTCTGCTTAATGACAGCACAGCACTCCTTCATCTCCGAAAGCGTCTTCAGTCCAAGGAAGTCCATCTTGATGAGTCCTGTCGACTCGATGACATGACCATCGTACTGAGTACAGTTGGTCTTGGTATCCTTGAAGTCAGGGTCGTCGGCAGTTGAGACGGGCACCCATTCGCTAATCGGGTCACGACAGATGATGAAGCCACAGGCGTGGATACCCGTACCGCGAACGGTACCTTCAAGCATCTTGGCGTATTTGATGGTATTACGCATAGCGGGGTCAACAGAAGCCTCAGCATCGCGTAATTCAGGGGTACACTTGATGGCGTTGGGCAGATTCATCTTCAGCCCATCGGGTAAGCGGTCAGGGATAGCCTTACATAGGGCATTGGTGATATTGAGGGGCACCTTCTCCACACGCGCTACATCCTTGATGGAGTTCTTGGTGGCCATCGTGGCATAGGTGATGATATGCGCACAGTTCTCGTGGCCGTACTTGTCCTCCACCCACTTCAGCACTCGTCCTCGGCCATCGTCATCGAAATCGGTATCTATATCAGGCAACGAGATACGGTCGGGGTTCAGGAAACGCTCGAACAGCAGGTCATACTTCAGGGGGTCAATCTTGGTGATTCCCAGACAGTAGGCCACCACAGAGCCGGCTGCAGAGCCACGACCCGGTCCCACCATCACACCCAGCTCGTCGCGAGCGGAATTGATAAAGTCCTGCACGATAAGGAAGTAGCCCGGGAAACCCATCGTCTTCATGATATGAAGCTCGAAGCGCACGCGGTCATCAACCTCCGCAGGAATGGGCTCACCATAGCGCTTTTTGGCACCAGCATAGGCGAGTTCTGCCAGATAGTCGGCCTCGAACTTGATGCGGTACAGTTTGTCGTAGCCGCCCAACTTCTTGATTTTCGTCTCACCCTCTTCACGAGGCAGCGGGTTCTCACCGTTCTCATCGCGGGTAAACTCCTCATAGAGCTGCTCCTCGGTGAACTTCTTGCGCCATTCTTCCTCCGTACCGAACGATTCGGGAATGGGGAAGAAGGGCATGATGGGGTCGTGATCCAAGCTGTAGATTTCTACCTTATCTAATATCTCCAGGGTGTTCGACAATGCTTCAGGCACATCGCTGAACACCTCGTTCATCTCCTCACGGGTCTTGAACCACTCCTGCTTGGAGTAAAGCATGCGAGTAGGGTCATCCAGATCCTTGCCGGTAGAGAGACAGAGCAAGTGGTCGTGAGCCTCTGCATTCTCCTGGTCCACAAAGTGGGCATCGTTGGTGCAGACCAGCTTGATGCCATACTCATGAGCCAGTTCGATGAGCACCTTGTTCGCCTTCTGCTGCTCAGGGAAGGTCTCACGGTTAGCGCGGATAGTAGGGTCTTTCACCTCATGGCGCTGTAACTCCAGGTAGTAGTCGTCGCCAAATACACGATGATACCACTCCACAGCCTCACGAGCACCCTCAATGTCGCCATTCAGGATCTTCTTGGGCACCTCGCCGGCAATACATGCCGAGCAGACAATCAAGCCCTCGTGGTATTTCTCCAAGTCCTCACGGTCGGTACGTGGACGCATATAATAGCCGTCAACCCATGAACGGCTGACCAACTTGATCAGATTCTTATAACCCTGATAGTTCTTAGCCAGCACGATGAGATGGTAACCACCCTGATGCTTCTTGTCACCTTTGAGCGACTTAGAGCCATAGCGCGACACATACATCTCGCAACCGAAAATGGGCTTGAAAGGTTCCAGCCCCTCCTTCTTGCGACCTTTGTTCACACCGTTCACATAGTCATGGAACTCCTTGATGCCAAACATGTCGCCATGATCGGTAATGGCCATGCCCTTCATGCCGTTGCCTACAGCCTTGTCTACCAGCCGTTTGATGCTCGACTGTCCGTCGAGAATAGAATAGTATGTATGGACGTGTAAATGTATGAAATCTTCCATTTTTGCTGTTTTTGAGCCGTAAAGTTACGACAAAAAAACGAAATAACCAAAAAAAATGCGAAGAATGAAAACGAATTAAGAATTATTTCGTACCTTTGCAAATTGAAACTACAGATTACTACCTCATGGGAGCAAGAATCAAGAAACTCAAAAAAATCAGAATACACAGAGAAGGCACCAGCGAACTATTCTATGGTGCAGTCGCTATTATAGCCGTGAACCTCATATTCTGGTTCCTGCTGGAAGCCATCCATCCTATTGCCCGCCACATCGTGATGCCTTTCATATGTGGTATTGGAGCCTTCATCTGGCTGTCAATGCTTAACTTCTACCGTTGTCCTATCCGCTATTTCAATGGCGATACCGAGCATATGGTAGTAGCACCGGCCGACGGAAAAATCGTAGTAGTAGAGGATGTCGATGAGCATGAGTATTTTCACGACAAGCGACTGATGATCTCCATCTTCATGAGTCCGCTCAACGTACATGCCAACTGGTTTCCTGTCGATGGTAAGGTGAAGCTGGTGAAACACTTCAACGGCAACTACCACAAAGCATGGCTTCCTAAGGCCAGCGAGGAGAATGAGCACACAGACATCCTGATTGAGACTCCTGACGGACAAGAGGTGCTGGTGCGTCAGATTGCCGGAGCGATGGCTCGACGTATTGTCACCTATGCCAAGCCTGACGAGGAGTGTTACATTGACGAACACCTGGGGTTCATCAAACTGGGTTCGCGTGTTGATGTCTATCTGCCCTTAACAGCTCGTCCATGTGTCACCATGAACCAGCCTACCACCGGCGACCAAACAGTAATAGCGAAATTAGCATGAAGAAGCATATCCCCAACATGATAACCTGTCTGAATCTGATTTCAGGCTGCATAGCTACCTATTTTGCCTTTCAGTCAGACTACAGCATGGCACTATTGTTCATCGTTATTGGTGCGGTGTTCGATTTTTTCGATGGCATGACAGCTCGCCTGCTCCACGTCAGTTCTCCCATTGGCAAGGAACTCGACTCGCTGGCTGACGATATTACCTTTGGCTTTGCACCCTCCGCTATCGTGTTCAGCTTCCTCTGTTCGTTCCATATCCATCTGCCATTCATCCCCTTTCTGGCCTTTATCATGGCTGCGTTCTCAGCGTTGCGACTGGCTAAGTTCAATCTCGACGAGCGTCAGGCTTTGGGATTCATCGGACTGCCCACTCCTGCCAATGCCCTGTTTTGGGGCTCGCTGATTGTTGGGCTTGAGTCGTATCCTTACTTCGAAGGAATGGAGTGGATTATCCTAGTGGGTACCTTCATCAGCTGCTGGCTACTGGTTGCCGAGATTCCGATGTTTGCCCTGAAGTTCAAGACATGGGGATGGAAGGGCAACGAGATCAAGTATATCTTCCTGCTGACCTGTATTCCTCTGCTTCTGCTGCTGAGAGTGAGCGGACTGGCAGCTATCATTGCCTGGTACGTCATTCTGTCAGTCATCAATAACTACAAAACAAAATAACTGAGAACTAAAACTACTGACCGCTATGCTGAAAGGAATTCTGGGCTTTCTGCTCTTCGTGTTTGTCTTCGCCATCTTCATTCTGCTGCTGACAGGCAGCTTTATCCTCAAGAAAATCAGAGAGTTTCGTAAGGCTGCAGAACAAGCTGCCGATCAACAGGCCTTCAACTACCGTACGGAGACGGGCCGTCAGCGCCAACAGTACAGCAATCGCCAGAAAGCGCAGAACAGCCAGTCGGCTCAGTCGAGTCAGACCACCCAGACCGCTACAGGTGAGACCATCATAGATAATCGCCAACAGAAGCGCGAAAACAAAAAGATTTTCGACGATTCTGATGGCGAATACGTAGAGTTCGAAGAGGCTTAATTGTGAACTAACGTTCCAATCTCCTCACCTTCCATTACTTTCTTCAGATTACCCACTACATCCATGTTGAAGACATAGATGGGCAGATTGTTGTCCTGACACATGCAGATAGCAGTCAGGTCCATCACCTTCAGTCCACGCGCGAGTACCTCTTTATAAGTTATGGCATCGAACTTTGTAGCTGTAGGATCCTTCTCGGGGTCAGCGGTATACACACCATCCACACGAGTACCTTTCAGCATCACGTCGGCCTCAATCTCAATGCCTCGCAGACTGGAACCGGTATCTGTCGTAAAGTAAGGCGAACCCGTACCTGCGGAGAAGATGCAGACATAGCCGGCCTCCATCGCTTCGATAGCCTTCCACTTGGTATAGAACTCGCCAATAGGTTCCATGCGGATAGCCGTCATGACGCGGTTCTTCACCCCAATAGCACCCAGCGCTGACGATAGGGCCAGCGAGTTGATCACGGTAGCGCACATACCCATCTGGTCACCCTTCACACGATCGAAGCCTTTCTGGCTTCCACTCAGGCCTCGGAAAATGTTACCGCCACCAATGACGATACCAATCTGTACGCCCATTTCACTCACTTCCTTAATCTGACGTGCATAGTCACTCAGACGCTCAGGGTCAATGCCGTAGCCCTGATTACCCATCAGACTCTCGCCTGAGAGCTTTAAAAGAATTCGTTTAAATCTCATAGTTCTCTATTGATTAAAAGACATATCCTAAGTTAATATAAAAGTAGGGCTCTTTGGTCACATTGCTGTAACCCAGGACAGCACCCAAGGGTCCCGAAAGCGTATGATAGAAATAGCCCAGCGAAGCGCCTAGCATCGTTTGATTTCTAAACAGTCTCTCATATTGGTCAGCACTCTGAGCTGTCGCCAAGCGGAGCTGGATGATGTTCTTTTCAGTCAGCATGAACTGACCCTGCAGTTGTGCTGCCACAAATTTATCATAGTCAAATTCCACATGTCCGATACCCGCAAACGGCAATTGCTGCTCCAGATAGAATCCGAACCACTGCCCACCAATGACGTTCTGAAGCATCAGCGGGGTATGATTACCATGCAGCAGACGACCATAGAACATAGGCTGAACGGCAAGCCTCTTAGTCAAAGGTATATTGGTACGCCACATAGCACCCACTTCTGTCGTTCCCGTCTTGTCCTTCAGCGTCACCAGATTATCCGTATAATAGGTATAGCGTGCCACGAATTTTGAGCCTCTCACAGGGAAGTACCAGTCGTTCTCGCTATTGTAGTCTACCTGGGCCTGATAGCTGAAAAGGTGCTGATTATCGGGTTTCTCCAACTGATGCTCAGGTGTGCCGTCGGTCAGCAAATTCAGGTTGAAATAATGATCCCACACCCCACCAATGCTGAAGTTGAAGTTTCTGACGTTAAAGTTCAAAGGCATAACAGCAACAGTCTGCCGGTTATAGGTGAGATTATAGCTTCGGTCGCCATACTCATAGAAATTGATGTCATTGCGCCTGAAGGTATAGGAGATCGTTGAGCGCAACAGCTTGGAAGGCGTGAAAGTCCACTCACCCTTGGCCATGATACGGCGCCCCAGACGGAGCGTGAGGTCAAAGGCCATCACCCTCTTGGCATTGAAAGGCAGACTAACATTAGTCTGCAGAGCCACCAGCTCCTCAATATCAAAACGGATACCCACTCGCAACAGAGGGTCTCCGATGCGACGGTTGGTCATCTTCGCCATCGGGGGAATGCTGTCGACAGTCGTATCCGGCTGCACTTCGTCCTGATTGACCCCCAACCGCTTGGCCAAAGCCACCAGCTCGTCCCAGTGGGCCATAGCAGCCTCCTCGCCACGCCGGATGAGCGTGTCAATGGCAGCAGTACTGAACGACGCAGAACCATAGCCCTCTACATCGACGATAATGGGGATATCGGTGATGGCCATATTCTCTTCCTTATTCTTGAAATTCAGGTCCACCACCTGCATCAGGATATCCATAGTCGACTTCAGCTGGTCGGCAGTCTTGGGCTTGTCCTGTACGGATGAGCCGATGATGATGTCTGCTCCCATCTGACGGGCAATATCGGCAGGATAGTTATTCTTCATGCCACCATCCACCAGCACTTCGTTGCCCATTCTGACTGGTGAGAAGACACCAGGAATAGCCATACTGGCTCGCATAGCCCGACTGAGGACACCGCTATGAAAAACGTGTTCGGTGTTATCGGCAATATTTGTCGCTACACAAGCGAACTTGATAGGAAGGGTATCGAAACTGATAGAGTCGTTGTAAGGATAGGTCAAACGCTCCAACAGCTGACTGATTCGGACGCCAGAGAGAAGACCACCCTCAGGAGCTGACTTCTTCTTACCCAGTTTCAAGACCGTAGAAAAAACATAGGTATTCTGCTGTTCGCGCACATGCAGGCTCTGGCTCCGCTCTTCCTTGTTGGAGAGCAGCTGTACCCAGTCTTGCGCTCTGACTACTGAATCGAGGGTGGCTGCATGATGACCGCAGGCATATACGCCACCCACAATGCTACCCATACTGGTACCTGTAATGATGGATACTGGAATGCCTGCACGCTCCAACACTTTCAGCACACCGATATGGGCCGTACCTTTAGCTCCGCCTCCACTCAGCACCAAAGCCACCTTCGGCTTTTGAGACTTGTTTGGCTTATTAGGCTCATGAGCCGACATCGCCAAAACCAAGCCTAGCATGAGGATACAGATGATTGCTACTCGTTTCATATCAATGGCAGTATTCAGATAAACGTCACTTCTTTAAAGGCATAGCGCCGATGGGCTCCAGAGTCATCACACAACAGGAGGTGTCCATCATCCTCCACATCTTCCAGTTCAGCCATAAAGGCGCCATTCTTGTCAACATAGGGATGAAAACCCTTGCGGCGATAGAGCATAGCGAGATACTGCTCCCTGACCTCCTGTCCCAACAGGCGGTCGAGTGCAGCGAGGATATCTTTAAGCAACTGCTCTCGGTCTGTCTCATGCTCGCAGATCTGCCACAGCGAAATCGGGTTAGGCGCATCACTCATAAACTGGCGCTGGTTGACATTCAGCCCTACCCCAACGATACTGTCGCGAATCACACTGCCCTGCAAGCGGTTCTCTATCAGGATGCCCGCAATCTTCGCATTGCGCCAATAGATATCATTAGGCCACTTGATGCTCAGGTCGCCAATATGCTCGCTCAGCGCCTCACAGATAGCCAGCGACACCTGCATAGACAGCAAGAACTGACGATTGGCAGGCAAATCAACAGGGTGCAACAGAATGGAAAACGTCAGGTTCTTACCACGTTCCGACTCCCACGTATTGGTGCCCTGACCGCGTCCTGCCGTCTGGTAGTCGGCCCATACCACCTCACAGGGGGACAGACCCCATGTGCGATTCATAGCACAGAGGGTCTGTCCCCCTGTGAGGTGCTCGCGCAGCCAGCGATTGGTCGAGTCCGTCTCGTCAATATGTGTGATTTTCCATTCCACGTTGCAAATTTACGAATAAGTGAGCGAAATGCCAAATTAATTTAAGCATTTCCGAACGAAAGTAAATTCGACGTAGTCAAAGTTACGAAAATAATTTGTATCTTTGCATCATGGAACAAGAAAAGAAAGACGAAATGTATATGCGCAAGGCTTTGGCGGAAGCGCAGCAGGCCTTCGATGAGGGCGAGATACCCATCGGAGCCGTTATCGTATGCCAAGACCACATCATAGCCCGCGCCCATAACCTGACGGAGACGCTCTGCGACGTGACGGCACATGCCGAGATGCAGGCCATCACGGCTGCCGCCAACGAGTTGGGTGGCAAGTATCTGACCGACTGCACCCTCTACGTCACCGTAGAGCCCTGCACGATGTGTGCTGGAGCCTTGGGCTGGAGCCAGATTTCACGCGTCGTCTATGGTTGTCGCGACGAGAAGCGAGGCTATAGCGACTATGCCCCTCGGGCCCTACACCCCAAGTGTACCGTCACCAGCGGCATCCTGGAAGACGAATGTCGTCAACTGATGCAAGACTTCTTCCGGCAGAAAAGATAAGAAAAAGCAGGACCGCCCGATTGAGCAGCCCTGCTTTATACTATAAGATTAGGTGGTAGATGATTACTTCTGAATCATCTTCTTACCATTCTTAATCACTACACCCTTGAAGCCATCAGCAACTTTCTGACCAGCGAGGTTGTAAGCAGCACCATTCTCAGCCTCAACAGCCTTTACGGTGTTGATGCCAGCTTCGCCACCGCGAGTGATGACGAACTTAGTAATAAAGAGGTTCGTACCATTTGACTTACGCGTCATAACGAAAGACTTATTACCGGCAGCTTCTGAAGATATAGTAATATTCTTTGTAGCTGGTTTACCATTAAAGTCTGCATGAATATTTTCAGCATCACCATAATCTTCTGACTCAGCTTCTTGACCATTAGCAAAAAGGATATAAGCACCACTTACCTTGCTTGCGTCCTTATTAACATAAGCAGTTATTGCTATTACATCGCCTGCTGCAAGAGCCTGATCCAGGGTAAATTCCATTCTGCTAGCATTGTTAGAAGCCTCAGTATCAGTGATATTAGCTTTCTTACCATTAAGACACATTGTGTAATAACCACCATTTGAATAATTCAATCGGTTATCAGCTCCATACTTGTGCTCAACCTTACCACCAGTCTCAGTAGCACCATCAGCACCACCTTCCCAAGAATAGATCGTTGTCTGTGCGTTAGCACTCATAGCCATAGCGGCTACAGCAATAAGAGTAAAAATTTTCTTCATACGCTTTTTTGTTAAATTAGTAAATCATTTAAATTAAAGTTTATTTGGCTGCAAAATTACGGAATTTCGGCGAGACTGCCAAACTTTTGACCCACAAAATCAAACGAAATCAACGAAAAGGTTTACGTCTTGTTCAGACCATCTCTAAGGTCTGTCTATCGATGTATTTGAAAATAATACGTAAATCATTTTGCCGTCTCGAAAGAAAAATGTATTTTTGCAGCCAATAAAGTTACGTACTCAACTTAGAAACATACGTACTCAAGTTGTAGACACATGTTTTCAACCTGCGAACATATATCTCCAAGTTAGGTACAAAACTTATCTGGTGAGAAAAAACAAATCATAAGAGAACCCCAATAATATCATTCGAACGACTATGCCAAATTACGTATTACAAGAGATGAGCGAGGAGATGGGCGATGGTAAGAAGAAGGTCTATCCACGCATGCAGACCTACTCGCTGCACGATTTCAACACCGTCATCCGACACATGCGCGACTACAGTGGAAGCTTTAGCGAGGGTACCATCCGAGGCGTGCTGGACGCGCTGGTGACAACCATGAAGAGCTGGATGCCGCTGGGCCACAACATCAAGATTGACGGACTGGGCGTGTTCTCGCTGACGCTGGGCTTTGACACCTCGACACCCAGCGAGGCCGAAGCCGCCAAGAAGCAGAAGGGCGGCGACGCCGACAACGAGCCGCGAACCAAGTACAGACACGTCTGCATCAAGGGCATCAACTTCAAGCCCGACCCACAGCTGTTGCAGCAGATGAACCAGGAGGCCACCTTCGAACGGACACAGACCGACGTCGTAGTGCCTCGCAAACCCAGCGACAGCCGCGACGAGCGCATCCGCAAAGCCCTCGCCGCCATAGACAGACAGGGCTACATGACCCTCAGCGACTATGCCATTGCCACCAGCCAGAGCCGGTCAACGGCCTCGAAGGACCTCCGTCAACTAGTCAGCGACCCCACGTCAGGCATCACCACACGAGGCTCCCACTCACACAAAGTCTGGATTCGTCGTGCAAGTGATGACAAAATGTCTGAATAAGCGTCTAAATAACAACAAATGGGCAAAAAATTTGGAAGATTGGAAGAAAATCCATAAATTTGCACGCAGAATCTTTTAGTACTAATTTAAAAAATAACGTTATGAAGAAAATTTTTACTCTAATTACAGTAGCACTTTGTGCGATGGGTGTAAATGCCCAAGAATTATGGAGCGTAGAAAGCGTTCTGACTAAAACCGACCCTGAGGGTAAGTATAACGGATTTGCTGATGGTGCCATTACGCCCAGCGATAACGCTAACGAAAATTACAAACAGGCCGGCACGGTGGACGCTCCTTTGGCAAAAGGCACGTTAGCAGCTGATGCCTATGCTAGTGCCACTTCCATTACCTTAAAAGACTACGTGATTACAGGTTCTACGACAAATTGTACGATGAAGCTGGTCTCAACCCCCAACCACAATGAAAATGAGACAGCAGACAAGGCCTATGCCATCAACGACCGTACTGGCGACAACAATGCCTTGTCAACTGATGCTTGTCAGCCTAAATTCAATGTATATCTGGCAGCCAAGGGAAATCCTACTCAAGGCTATTTTGGATATTATGTAATCAATGATAACGATGACCTCAGTTTCCAGGCTCCCAACGATTACCAAGGAGGTTTTTATACCGCAGAGGATAGTTGGGTCCCATCTAAGGGCTCTTATGCAGAAATCACCCTTGCAAAAGCTGGTGACATCCGTATTGGCGTTCGTATCCCCAAGGCATCAAAGAACAGAAAAGTATTCTTTGTCAAGAAGTCTGATGGCTCAAAATTGCCTGTAAGTCAGTATCACGCTGAGGGATTTGATAACAATAATACCCTCGAATACAAGACATTTACCACCAATGCCGACTATACGGTTACGGATGGTAACAATCAGTTCTTGGGTTATATTGATGCAACGTTGCCTGCTAACGAGACTTATATCATGTTCTCCCCTGATACACAAATTGGCGTCTATGGCTTCTACTTCGCAGCTAGTGATCCCGCAGGCATCTCTACTGTTAAGGCTTCACAAAATGCTGATGCTCCCATCTACAACCTCGCTGGTCAGAAGGTTTCTAAGGATTACAAAGGCGTGAAGGTTCAGAATGGCAAGAAGTTTATAAAATAGAAACACAAAGTAAGATATTTAATTAGCGGCTTCCATAAGAAGTGAAGCCGCTAATTTTTTTTATATGTAAAGTGACAAACCGGGAGATAGTTCGTCTTTCATTGTAGAACAAGAAATAAAAACTACGCACTAATGAAGAAACAAATCACGACTTTGATGGCTGTGTTGCTGGTGTCAGTAACTGCTATCGCTTTAACCACGTTGCCTGGTCTGAATGCTTTTACATACTATACAGCAACGTTTGTAGTATCTCCTGAGGGAGCTGGTTCTGTCAATCCCACAAGTGCTAAGGTGCTAGCAGGAACTCAGACTTCAAATATTACAGCTACAGCCAATGCGGGGTACTCGTTTGAAGGCTGGTATGATGGTGAGACATTGCTGTCAAAGGAGAATCCTCATAAGTTTACGCTGACGAGCGATATCACTATTACCGCTAAGTTCAAGGCTGAGGCTGCTCATACCGTTTTAGGTTTCATCAAGGCTGGTTGCGAGGATATGGGTACTGTCAGCGTTTCACCAACAGGAACAGCAGTAGAAGGAGGCTATAAGTATAATCACGGTACAGAGGTGACCTTGAAAGCCTCGTCTGCCAAAGGCCATGAGTTTGTGCGCTGGGAAGATGCCACAGGGAATAGTCTGTCTACCAATGCAACCTATACTTTTACTATCAATGAGGATTGTGCTGTCTATGCCGTCTTCAAGGAAATGGAGAACTATCATGCCGACCTTATCTCGTTCCCAGGTTGTGAGGGCTGGGGTCGCTTTACCACAGGTGGACGAGCTGTCGACAGTCGTGGTTCAAAGGTATATTACGTCACTCGTCTGGATGATACTGGCGAGGAGGGAACACTCCGCTGGGCTTGTACCACAGGCGACGATACACCTCGAACGGTGCTGTTTAAAGTGGCAGGAACTATCTATCTAACCTCAAATCTGACAACTAAAGCCAATACGACAATTGCTGGTCAGACGGCTCCCGCTGGTGGTATCTGCATTGCCGGATATAGGTTCAAGCTGTCGTCAAACACGATTCTTCGTTATCTCCGCTTCCGTGCTGGCGATCTTCCCAATGGCAGTATGTCGCCTCTGGGTGTGGAGAATGTTGAGAATATCGTTATTGACCATTGCTCTTTCGGATGGTCGATGGAGGAAAATATCACGCTCTATGACAACAAGTACACGACTACACAATGGTGTATCTTCGCGGAGAGTCTCTATTACTCTAAGAATGTAAAGGGCCAGCGTGCTTATGGTGCCCAGTGGGGTGGTGAGCGCAGTACGATGCACCACTGTCTGTTTGCCCATAACAATAGCCGTTCGCCACGCTTCAATGGTGTGCGTACAGAGAACCATGATCGGCAGGCCGTTAACGAGTTTGTCAATAACGTCATCTACAACTGGGGAAATCCGAATGCGATATATGGTGGCGAGAACTATATCACCAATACAGGCGAGGATCCGGAAGGAGCAGCACCTCACTACAATCGCGTCTACATGATTAACAATTACTATCGTCCTGGACCTGCCACAAAGGATGCAACAAGCAGTCGGCGTTACTGGTGTTCAGCCAGTGGTGCTAATATGAATATGATAGGTCAATGGTACCTCAGTGGTAACAAGTTTGAACTAAGCAGCAAGTGGGCTCCCTCTAGCAATATCTGGAAAGATGCCGAACTGCAGAAGGTAAACGATGATAACTACTATGGATTTGTCGCCAACAACGCATCACGAGCTATGAACTTCTGGTCGCTGTCGCCCTCACAAGAATTGGCTGACAAGGCCTTGCTGACAGAACCCGTATCAGGTGACTTGACTTATACTAATTACGAGACAGCTGATGCTGCTTTCCAGAGTGTGGTGACTAAGGCAGGTGCCTCGTTGCCTCGCTATGACGAGGTGGACACGCGTGTGCTGGCTGAGGCTGCAGGCACCAGAGATCCACAGTATGGAGGACAACGTGGCAACAAGCTGGGCATCATCGACTCACCCAGCGCAATTACCCTGCAGTCGCACGACGAGTTTGTTGCACTCGACGAGGCCACTGGCCAGGAAATCGACGTCACCTGCTATCCTCGTCTGCAGATGGATAGCTATGACTGTGGCGTGCTGGATAGTGACGGTGATGGACTGCCCGACGCGTACGAGACAGAGGTGGGCCTAAACCCCAATGACCCCAGCGATGGTCCTAAGCTCAGCACCAGCGGATACTCCTACTTGGAACTCTTCCTTAATGGCGTAGCTGACGGACAGATTGACGCTAAGCAGTACACCCAGCGTCAGCCTGTTGCCAAGATGAATGGCTTCAATGCTGTTGTGGGCGAGGGTGAGGCCTATCAGACTATCCAGGCCGCCATTGATGCTGCCCCCAACGACGCTACACCTTATTATATATTCGTAAAGAAAGGCACTTACGAAGGTCATGTGCAGATTAATCGCCAGAATGTCCACCTGATGGGTCAGTCGCGCGACAATACAGTTATTTCATGGAATAAGATTGCTGCTGAGGGCAATGTTGATAATACCTCTACCATCAATGTGACAGCTCAGGATGTGTCGTTCGACAACCTGACTATTCGCAATACCCGTACCAATGAGGGACAGGCTCTGGCACTCTATACCAAAGCTGACCGCGTTATCATCACCAATTGTAATCTCGAGGGTTGGCAGGATACCTATCGTACCGGTAAGGACGGACACCGCCACCTGGTGCGTAACTCGAAGGTCAGTGGTACCACCGACTTTATCTATGGCGCTGGCGAGGCTTTCTTCGACGATGTGACCCTGCATGTTCTGCGTACCTCGAACGTCATTGTGGCTCCTGACCACATCTCGCCAAAGTATGGTTATGTGTTCCGCAACGCCACTATTACAGCTGCCCAGTCGGGCTCTACCACCGCATTGGGACGTCCTTGGGGCAACACACCTAAGGTGGCCTTCATCAATACCCAGCTAACCAGTAGCGTCAGCATCACCGCTCAAGGCTGGATCGATATGGATGGACTGCCCTCGCAGATGGCTGAATATAACACGATGGATGCCAATGGCAATGCTGTCGACCTGAGTCAGCGCAAGACTTCGTTCACAAATGACGCGGGAACCACCAAGACTAGCAAGGCTGTGCTCACCTCCAAGGAGGCCGACAGCTATAAGCTTAACTATATGTTGCGAGGCTCCGACAACTGGGACGCCGACTGGCAGGGCTTTATCCTACCAGCTCCCACCATCAGCGTCAGCGGAAATACGGTTTCGTGGAGCGACGCAACAGGCTATGCCCAGTCGTATCTGGTCATCGTCGACGGTGTGGCTTCTATTACTACCGATACCAGTATCAACTCAGGTGGCAAACTGGTTACTGTACAATGTGTCAGTGCCTATGGCGTGAGTGGAGAGAAGGCCTCTTCTGACAATCCTTCAGGCATCAGCGTAAGCACAACCAATGCCGCTGTTGTCAGTCGTCAGTACTTTACGCCTGATGGTTGTCAGGTACAGCGTCTGCAACATGGCCTGAACATCATTCGCGAAACGTTTGCTGACGGAACGATACGCACAACAAAAATCATGGCAAAATAAGAATTTGAAAGAGAAAAAAGAAAAAAACGGAACGATTTGTTGGTCGTTCCGTTTTTTTTCTTTATATTTGCAACGGAAACAACAAATCCGCTTGACAAACTAACTTTTAATTTACTGACTTATTAAAATTTGGAGGACAAAACTATGAAGACTCAGAAGATGTACAATGAAGAGGAGTACGAACTGGACAATCAGTACAACGAAGAAGATCGCTACTACACGAAGGGCGACTCTAGCATTTGGTACAATTAATCAAAGAAAAATTTGGTAAATTGCTCACTTATTCGTACCTTTGAGGCATGAAAGAAACAAAGTGGAGCAAGAATGTTATCCTTGTCGACGCAGACTACGTCGACAAGGTTGCGTTTGACCTCATTGTGAACTTTGAACGCATGATTGGACGACAGATTCCGCAAGCCGATATGGCTCAATGGCTGGAATGCGTAGCGCTGGACGGAGGCCTGCGTGCAGGCGGCAACGAGATACAAGTAGTGCTGTTGCATGACAAGAAACAGATGGAGAACTTCAAGCCTGGCAAGTTTGAGGAACTGGACGGCAAAGCATTCAGCGGACAACTGGGTGAATTTCTGATCAGTTGCATCAAGGTGGAGGAGATGGTGACGATGGACGACCTCTTTATCGACTCGATGCAGATCATTGCCAACGCTGCGGAGGTCAGCCGACTTGTCGTTGTGCCTGATGCTGAGCATATATATAATAAGGTACGCAAGGGACTAAAAGATATTGATCCTGACAAGCACACCACCGTATTGACCATGCAACCTATGGAGGGCGGTAATTTCCGTCAGGAAATCCTGGGCTACTCGCTGATGGCAGCCTTGGGCATCCATTCAGAAGAAATAAATTGTAAATAGTAAATTGTCAAATAGTAAATCAAAAAGATGTCAAGAGTATTAATGATTGGCGCAGGTGGCGTCGCAACAGTAGCAGCGTTCAAGATTGCTCAGAACGCTGACGTGTTTACCGAGTTTATGATTGCAAGTCGCAGAAAGGCGAAGTGCGACAAGATAGTAGAAGACATCCACAAGGCTGGCTATAAGCTGGACATCAAGACTGCACAGGTGGATGCTGACGATGTAGAACAACTGAAGGCATTGTTCAACAGCTACAAGCCTGAGTTGGTCATCAACCTCGCCCTGCCCTATCAGGACCTGACCATCATGGACGCCTGTCTGGCCTGTGGCTGCTCCTATCTCGACACAGCCAACTACGAGCCCAAAGACGAGGCTCACTTCGAGTATTCTTGGCAGTGGGCCTATCGTGAGCGTTTCGAGCAGGCCGGTCTGACAGCTATCCTCGGCTGCGGCTTCGACCCAGGTGTGACGAGCATCTATACGGCCTACGCTGCCAAGCATCATTTCAAGGAGATACAGTATCTGGACATTGTCGACTGTAATGCTGGCGACCACCACAAGGCTTTCGCCACTAACTTCAACCCCGAGATTAACATCCGTGAGATTACCCAGAAGGGTCTCTACTGGGAAGACGGTAAGTGGGTGGAGACTGAGCCGCTGGAGATTCATAAGGACCTGAACTATCCTAACATAGGCCCTCGCGACAGCTATCTGTTGCACCACGAGGAGATAGAATCGCTGGTCATCAACTACCCCACCATTAAGCGTGCACGTTTCTGGATGACCTTCGGACAACAGTATCTGAAGCATCTGGAGGTGATTCAGAATATCGGCATGAGTCGCATCGACGAGGTAGAATACGAGGCTCCTCTGGCCGATGGCACGGGTACTGCGAAGGTGAAGATTGTTCCTCTGCAGTTCTTGAAAGCCGTACTTCCCAACCCACAGGATCTGGGTGAGAACTATGAAGGTGAGACCTCTATCGGTTGTCGCATCCGCGGTATTGGCAACGACGGCAAGGAGCATACCTATTATGTATATAACAACTGCTCGCATCGTGCTGCCTACGAGGAGACGGGTATGCAGGGCGTAAGCTACACCACAGGTGTGCCAGCCATGATTGGTGCCATGATGTTCTGCAAGGGTCTTTGGAAAAAGCCTGGTGTTCACAATGTCGAGGAGTTCGATCCCGACCCCTTCATGGAGCAGCTGAACAAGCAAGGTCTTCCTTGGCATGAGATTCACGACGGCGATTTGGAATTATAAAAACAACTCAACGACAACAGCGGATGAAACGCGCTCTGATAGGCTTAACTGCCCTACTGACCATCGTGGCCTGTTGGGCACAGGATACGAAGGTGGAGTTCTTTGCCCCCGGCATCGTGCATGTGGTGAAGGGAACAGCGACGAAGAGCCTGGTGGTGATTGCCAAGCCCGAAGAGGTTGTTGTCGCTAAAAACGGAAACACCTGGAAGAGCAGTAAACTGACGGTAAAGCAGGATGCACAGGGGAACCTGACATTCCTGACAACGAAGGGCAAGGTGTTGCTGAAGGAGAAAGGCTGCGACATCAGCAAGGTGCGCCAGACTTTTTTGCTCGACAAAGACGAAGCCATCTACGGCTTGGGAACCATCCAGAACGGTAAGATGAACCGTCGCGGTGAACATAAACGCATGGAACAGTCGAACCTAGAGGACTTCCAGAACGTACTGCAGTCAATCAAGGGTTGGGGTCTGTATTGGGAGAACTATTCGCCGACACAGTTTGACGACGGTCCTGAGGGCATGTCGTTTACCTCGGAGGCCGGGCAGGGCGTGGACTATTACTTCATGTATGGCGGCAGTGCCGACGGTGTGATAGCCCAGATGCGATGGCTGACAGGCGACGTACCGATGTTCCCGCTGTGGACCTACGGCTTCTGGCAGTCAAAAGAGCGCTATAAGAGTGCCCAGGAAACGGAGAGCATCGTCGACAAGTACCGTGAGTTGCAGGTGCCGCTGGACGGTATCATCCAGGACTGGCAGTACTGGGGTTCGAACTACCTGTGGAACGCGATGGACTTCCTGTCGGAGGACTTCGCAACTGGCAAGCAGCTAATTGAGAATGTACACAAGAAAAACGCCCACTTCATGATTTCGATTTGGGCCAGCTTCGGACCACAGACCAAGCAGTTCCGCGAGTTGAACGAAAAAGGGCTGCTGATGCCCTTCGAGACGTGGCCCCAGAGTGGTATCTCACATGTCTGGCCGCCGATGAAAGAAGACTATCCCTCGGGCGTGAAGGTGTATGATGCCTTTAGTCCTGTGGCCCGCGACATCTATTGGAAATACCTAAGAAAGCTCTTCGACTATGGCACAGATGCCTGGTGGATGGACTCGACGGATCCCGACTGCTTCTATCCGACGGAATCCGACTACGCCCACAAGGTGTATGGTGGCACGTGGCGTTCGCAGCGTAACGCCTTCCCGCTGGAGACGGTGCGCGGCATCTATCAGTCGCAACGCAAGGATTATCCCAACAGTCAGAAGCGCGTGTTCATCATGACGCGGAGCTCGTATGCCGGACAGCAGCACTACGGGTCGAACATGTGGAGTGGCGACGTGAACTCGTCGTGGGATTTGCTACGCAAGCAGGTGCCTGCAGGACTGAGCTTCACGCTGACGGGTAACCCTAACTTCAATACCGACATCGGTGGATTCTTCTGTAATTCTTACAATACAATGGGACCGGGTTCTGCTCCACGTAATCCGCAGTTCCAAGAACTCTATGTGCGCTGGATGCAGTACGGGCTGTTCTGTCCGGTGTTCCGCAGTCATGGTGCTGATGCACCACGCGAGATATGGCAGTTCGGCAAGAAGGGCGAGCCCGTGTACGATGCTATCGAGGAGGCCATCCGTCTTCGCTACAGCCTTATACCTTATTTATATAGTACCGCCTGGCAGGTGACGTCGAGCAACGACAGCTATATGCGCCCGCTGTTTGCTGACTTCGCCAGCGACAAGCGGGTATGGAACATGACCGACGAGTTTATGTTCGGACACAATATCCTGGCTTGCCCCATCGTTAATCCACAATATACAGAAGAAAAAATTATCCGAACGGATGCGATGACGGGATGGGATAGGAAAGATGTAAGAGGTCAGAAGGAAGAAGGAAGAATTGACTGGACGGCGACAAAGGCTGCCACAAAATACTTGCCAAAGGGTATCGATTGGTACGACTTCTGGACGGGTAAACGATACAAGGGCGGACAGACGGTGACGCTAGAAACGCTGTTGAACCGCGTGCCGATGTTTGTCCGTGCGGGCAGCATCGTGCCTATGGGTCCGGTGATGCAATATGTAGGAGAGAAGAAATGGGACAAGTTGGAATTACGCGTCTATCCTGGAGCTGACGGCTCGTTTACCTTATATGAGGACGAAGGTGATAGCTACAACTACGAAAAAGGTGCCTATACGCTTATTCCTATGACATGGAACAACCACACTAGAACACTGACTATCGGCAGCCGTCAGGGAAGTTTCCCTGGAATGCTCGCTACGCGCCAGTTTGTTGTTATGTTGTCCGATGGCAGCCAGCAGACGGTAGTCTATAACGGTCAGCCTGTGGATGTTAAACTATAAGAACATGAAATCATTCATTAAATAAAAAATATTATGGCAAAGAAAGAAAAAGAAGAGAAAGAGGAGTTGACTCCTCAACAACAAAAGATGAAAGCCCTGCAGGCTGCGTTGTCGAAGATTGAAAAGGACTTCGGAAAAGGCAGTATTATGAAGCTGGGTGAAGAGAAAATTGAGAATGTAGAGGTCATCCCTACTGGTTCAATTGGTCTGAATGCTGCCCTCGGCGTGGGTGGCTATCCCAAGGGACGCATCATCGAGATATACGGTCCTGAGTCGTCAGGTAAGACCACACTGGCCATTCATGCTATCGCTGAATGCCAGAAGGCTGGAGGTGTAGCAGCATTCATCGACGCTGAACATGCCTTCGACCGTTTCTATGCTGAGAAATTGGGTGTAGATATAGACAACCTCTACATCTCACAACCTGACAATGGTGAACAGGCTCTGGAGATTGCCGACTCGCTGATTCGCTCAAGTGCTGTGGACATCTTGGTTGTCGACTCAGTGGCAGCCCTGACACCTAAGAAGGAGATTGAAGGCGACATGGGCGATTCTGCCGTTGGACTGCATGCCCGCCTGATGTCGCAGGCACTGCGCAAGCTGACAGGTACCATCGCCAAGACCAATACCACCTGCATATTCATCAACCAGCTACGCGAGAAGATTGGCGTGATGTTTGGCAATCCAGAGACCACAACAGGTGGTAATGCCTTGAAGTTCTATGCCTCCGTTCGTTTGGATATCCGTAAAGCCGCTGCCATCAAGGATGGCGATAACATCATTGGTAATCAGGTACGCGTAAAGGTAGTCAAGAACAAGGTGGCTCCCCCCTTCCGCAAGGCAGAATTTGAAATCACCTTTGGCGAGGGTATCTCGAAGACTGGCGAAATTGCCGATCTTGGTGTTGAGCACGAAATCATCAAGAAGAGTGGTTCATGGTTCTCTTACGGAGACACCAAACTTGGTCAGGGGCGTGATGCCGTCAAGCAGTTGCTGGCTGACAACCCAGAACTCTGTGAGGAGATAGAGGCCAAAATCATGCAGGCCCTTACCAATCAGTAATAAGAAAATTAGCAGCGCACCCACATCTGGATGCGCTGCTAATTTTCTTATTTCATTTTTTTATTCTCCTATCGGGGTACCCGTCTCCATCGTTCCCCCTTGTATGCCACCCACATTCCGACGTGAGTTCTTTTTCTGGCTTGTCGTAGCCTGCTTGTTGCCAGCACGAGCCTTGGCTGACTTCACCTTACCCTTCGCATCGAACTTCACATCGAGGATGACACCATTCGAACGAGCATAGAGCCACATATCAAGACCTTCGCTATCAACAATCTTGCTGGCAGGCTCACCCACAGCCAACTGTACCTCGTCCTTCGACATGCCTGGAATGACACGACCTTCACGAATAGCAGCACGCGTCTCCTTGCTGGTACTACGGGCAGCACCCTCACCCATTCCAAACACATATCCGAAGAAGTCATCGCTATTATCTGCGATTAGCCCACCTTGCTCGTCTTCCTTTGTGAAGGTGACATCCTTATAATAGATACGGCGACTCTCCGTCTCACGGAGTGTCAATGTGTAATAGCGAGTATTCTTTACTGGATTAATCTCGTCGATGACGAAGCCCGTAAAGCGTGGTACCTGAATGTCACGCACCTTACCGGCACCCTTACTACTCATGCTGGTAGCCACCTTCGTATAAACAGTAGAATTCAGGTAATCTTTGATGTCATTAGATACTGCCATATTGTCATCTGTGAACTCGAAAGAGCCCTGAAACAGGAACTTCTCATTGTCCACGATGAACTCGTCATCGCGCATTCCGCTGTTCGTCTTACTCATGGCAACATTCTGAAAGAACTGCTCGCCGTTCTCGTCCTCAACTATAATCTTCACAGGGAACGAACGGGTGCCCACACCAATGGCCTTCACTTCAACGACCTTATTCTTATCGACTGTCACCTCACGATAGCCATCACCATCATACTCAGTATCCACACGGAAGAACTGAGTACGAGTCAGCAGTGTCTTACCAAGCAGCAACTCGCGAGCTTTGTCAACATCACCCAGATAAGCCAGAGTAGGTACGCCCAACTTGCCAAAGCAATAGTCGTCGAAGGTACCATTAGGCAATTCATAATAGTAGTTCTTACCATTATCCTCACAAGTAAAATTTACATGTACCCTGCCGTTGGACATATCCTCGTGTCCCTTGTATACCATAATCTTATGGCGCAACTTTCCACTACTAACCTCCTTGTTGGTCGTACCATCACGGAAAGTATTGACCAGCAAGTCGTACTTTTCAGGAATCACCATAAAGCGCATACCTTCCTTCCAGTCGCACATACTGTAAAAGCGGAAGTTCTTACCCATAAAGTCAGTAGCCTCAGGACCTTCGTCCTCCTCAACAGCGCTGAACTCACAATCCTTCACCACTGTTTTCTTCACGCCCTTGGTCTTTACGATATAGGGATTTTCCTGAGCCGTAGCAGCCAGCAGCGAGAAGGCAAGTCCTGCCATAAAAATCACTCGTTTCATGATAATGATGTTTTATTATTGATCAAATGCGCTGCAAAGATAAAAAAAATATTTGATACTTATGCCAAATTGTCACCTTAATATTAAAAAAAAATGATTTTGGCACATGCTTTGCTGTTAATCAGTCGACAAAAAATGCATATTAACAAATAAAAAAAGATAAAATTATG
>JAEEGL012162722.1_pt1 | contig 21985 bp, 13 predicted proteins | sample 9134231 | NCBI WGS metagenome assembly JAEEGL01 (sample SAMN16246548, study PRJNA631951) | gut metagenome | biome: gut microbiome; feature: rumen; material: fiber-attached | host: Bos | place: Iran: Karaj | collected 2018-10 | reverse complement strand
CGGAAATTACTCATTGAGTAAATTTGCTCAGAAGGCCACTGACGGAAATTACTCATTGAGTAAATTTCGTCAGTGGGCCACTAATTGAAATTACTCAATGAGTAAATTCCGTCAGGCAGCTATTAATTGGTCGGTTATAACTCTTGAATGTAGTGCCACAGTTTCCTGTAGAACGGATGGCGCGTCATGGTGGCAACGTCGCCTAAGATAAGGAGTTTCATACGGGCACGGGTGATGGCTACGTTCATGCGGCGCAGGTCGCGGAGGAAGCCGATCTGACCGTCGTCGTTGCTGCGTACCAGCGAGATGACGATGATGTCGCGCTCCTGTCCCTGGAAACCATCGACGGTATTCACAGAGACGGCACGACGGAAGGGTTTGAAGAATTCGCGCTTCATCAGCAGGCGGTGCAGCAGTTGTACTTGGGCGCGGTAGGGCGAGATGATGCCGACGTCGATACGCTCGTCCAGCAGTCGCTGTTTGCCGATTTTCTCGAAATACAGCTGTAGGGCCAGCAGCGTCAGTTCTGCTTCCGCCTTGTTGACACGCGATTCGCCGCTGAACTCCTCTTTAAACAGCACTTCCGGTGCAGTTTCATTGCCTTTTTCCGTTCTCATTTTGCTCGTGTCAATCCACGTCATCGGCGTGTCCATGTCAAGGATGCTGCGATACTTCACCTCGGGCGCACTTTCCACCAGTCCGCCATAGAACCAGTCGCTGGAGAAGCGCATGATGTCATCGTTCATGCGGTATTGCATCTTTAACAAGGTGACAGCTTCGGGGTGAGTCTCGACAATGCGTTCCATGAGCGTTTTTCCCAACCCCGCCTTCAGGGCGGCGATGCTCTTGACGGTGGGCGGCAACTGACAGTGGTCGCCAGCCAGCACCACCCGGCTGACACGCCGCAGGGGTATCCAGCAGGCAGCCTCAAGAGCCTGTGCTGCCTCGTCGATGAACAATGTGCCGAACTTATGGCCGTCCAGCAGTCGGTTGGCAGAGCCCACCAGTGTGGAGGCGATGACACGTGCCTCGCCGAACAGTTCGTTGTTGATGCGTATCTCCAACTCCGTGGCACGGCTCTTCAGGCTTTCCAGCTTCTGGTGGTATCCGTCGGTAACCCGACGGGAGTGGTGGCTGCGCAGGTCACGGATGGCCTTGCGCAGCGCCCATAGCTGGGGGTAGTCGGGATGCGCCTCGAAGCGCCGCTCGTAGGTGAACGACAGCATCTTGTCGTTGACACGGGTAGGATTGCCGATGCGCAAAACGTTGATGCCGCGGTCAACGAGTTTTTCCGATATCCAGTCAACGGCCATGTTGCTCTGTGCGCAAACCAGTACTTGGTTTTCGCGCATCAGCGTCTCGCGGATGGCTTCGACGAGGGTGGTCGTCTTGCCAGTGCCCGGTGGACCGTGGACAATGGCCACGTCCTTGGCACGCAGCACTTGGTTGACGGCATCCTCCTGCGTGGGGTTCAGGTAGGGGAAGTGCATGGGGGCAAAGGTGAACGTCTCTGGTTTTTGGGTGCGCGTGTAAAAGAGGTCGCGGAGCTCAGCCAGGCGGCCTTTGGCCTTGATGACGCGGTCGAGGGCGTCCATCATCAGGCGGTAGCTGGTTTCGTCGAAGGATAGCTGCACGCCGAGGTTTTCCGTGGTTTGCAGGGCGAGGAGAGGGGAGGAAACCGCGCCGGATGGCGCGGGCACTGCGGCTGCTCTCCCGGATAGCGCGGGCACTGCGGCTGCTCCGCCGCCGAGAGAGGTGGGGGGGCTGCTGTCGGGAATGGTGATGACCATGCGGTCGCCATCGACGTAGCTCACGGTGCCAGTGAAGCGGAAGTACTTGATGCGGGCAGCGTCGTCATCCACACTGAAGAAGACGACGGGGCGGCCGTACTCAAAGTTGTGCTCTATGTCGGTATCGGTGGTGCGGATGATTTCCACAGCCAGCTGGTTCAGCGAATTGTAGTAGCTGCGGTTGAAGCGGACGGGCCACCAGGCATCACCGCGTCTGACCTTGCGCTCGACGCCCATCTGTTCGGTGAGCTGTCGGAAGGTCTCTTTTTCATAGTTGTACTCCAGCTGCAACAGGAGTCGTTGCTGCTGGAGTACTTGTATGGGTGATGCTTGCTGTGGCATTATTACGTGAAAAATGAAAAGTGAAAAGCGAAACTTATCAACGCCCCCTGCCCCCTCTAATCTTAGAGGGGGAGGAGGGGAGGAATGAAATTAGTTCACGATCATCTTCTTACCGTTCTGGATGTAGATGCCCTTCTGCGTGGGCTGCTGAACGCGACGTCCCTGCAGGTTATAGATGGGGGCCTTGCCATTACCGATGGGGTCGGCCTTCAGGTTGACGATGCCGGCAGAACTGCCTTCTACGGCGAAGTTGAACTGGCGCGTCATGCTGATGTTGCTGGACGGATCCTTCACGGTGACATTGAGCGACTTGAGCTTATCACCAATCGTATCCTGCACTTTCAGGGTAGTACCCTCGAAGGCCCAGCCAAAACCATCGTAGGTGCGCATGCCGTCATCCACAACCTCGAAGGTCTTGTAACCGGCGAAGAACGGCTTCAGGTCGATAGTCAGCTCCTCGTTGGCTGCCATGCGGTAGTGGGGAGCAGCCATCCAGTTGAGGTATTCCTCCAGGTCGGTATAGTAGTCGCCATCGCGGTCGTCATTGTTGTTGGCCACGCTGGGATTGGTACCAGTGACCGCTTCAAACCAGTCGGGAATACCGTCCTGGTCGGTGTCCCAGTCGGCAGGATGCGAGGCGACGGTGATGCCCAGCTTGTCGAGGTCGAAGCCCTCGCAGCCGTCATCCTCTTCAGTATCGATGATGCCAGCCTTCTTGGAACGCACACCCTTCGTGCTGGTGGTGCGGTTCAGGGTCTCGCTGACCATGCGCTGGTCGTGGTAGTCGAAGAAAGGCTGTGTGCAGCCGACGTCAGACAGCGTGTTCTTATAGGCGGCCTGTGCCGTTTCCACCGTCGCATAGCTGGGGAAGAACGGTTCGCTGGCCCAAGGCTCCCAGTCGAGCACCTGTTTGCCAGACAGCTGGTATTCGTAGGTGTTGCCCTCCTTGTCCTTGGTCTGTGTGCCGTTCGTCTCTTCGCGGATGTTGCCGCTGACGTAGGCGCGCTGAGTACCGCTGCCGGTTCCCTCAAACTGGTGGCGCAGCAGTTTCTTCTGTGTGGTGGCCGGTCCCATCTTGTAGTAGTTGCCGACGAAGTTCAGTTCGTGGGTACCACCATCGCTGGCACGTCCGCCCCAGTTATATACCACGTTATTGAAGATGTCGTGGTGGCCGTCGTAGGCACCGCCGCCCGTCAGTCCTCCGGAGATACTCCAGTTACGTCCCTCGCAGTGAGCCAGCAGGTTGTGGTGGAACGAGCCGGGATTGCCGCCCATCTGTCCGCTGCCGATGGTGGCAGCATAGCCGTGACCGGTTCCAGAGCCGTAGTTGGGGTGTCCGGCAACGTTCAGTGCCTCGCTGATAAGGGTGCGCTGCAGGGTGATGCCCTTGGCATTGCGCGACGAGAAGCCCTCGTCGATGGTCCACGAAATGGAGCAGTGGTCCATGATGGCGTTGTCGTTGCCAGCCATGCCCATGCCGTCGAGTCCGCCCAGCGTGGTTTCATCGGTCTTGCCGGCCTCCTCGGCGTCGTATTCCACACCGTTGCCGTCTTCCCCACCTTTGGGAATCAGTCCGTTAATCATCTTCTTATGTCCCAAGCGCATGCGCACAAAACGGGTGATGCCGTCGTTGGCCATACCGATAGGACAGGTGCGGAACATGATGCCGTTGCCCGGTGCCGTCTGTCCGGCAATGGTCACGTAGGGGTCAGAGCAGGTCAGGCGGCTCTTCAGCGAGATGACGCCAGCGACGTCAAACACGATGGTGCGCGGTCCGCTGATCTTCTTCAAACCATAGCGGAAGGAACCCTCAACAGGATTCTCGTCATCGCCGTTGTCTTCCAGGTTAGTGACATGGTACACCACGCCGCCGCGTCCGCCAATGGCATAGCGGCCATAGCCCTCGGCACCCGGGAAGGCCAGACGGGCAGGACGGAACAGCCATACCTCGCCCTCAGTGACGTTACCCGATGCATCCTCCTCATCGACGCGCCAGTAGTAATCTTTCAGGGGACTGAGTCCGCTGACGGTACAAGAAGCATCGGTGGTGACGCTGAATTCCGTCAGACTTTCTGCCGTCTCACCCATCAGCACGTGGTGCTTGACAGCCGATGCTGGTGCCGTCCACTGCAGGGTGACATTGCCTGCGCCGTCGCCGGCATGCAGTTCACCGCTGTTGGGGATGGGGTCGAGTGCTATCTTGCTGTTGTCAGCCGTATTGAATACCAGCGCATTGATGGTCGCGTAGGTTCTGCCGTAGGTGACACCCTCCTTGGGGGTTGATACGTAGGAGATGGTGACCGGCTGGCCCTCCTCCACGTCAAACTCCACATACGACTGGCCGGCTTCAGCGAACTTGCTCTTGCGGCGGCTCTGCTTGACACCCTCCAGCACCTTCGTGCCGTTCACGTAGATGTCGATGTCAGGCACCTCGCCGTTGCTTTCTTCCAGTTCCACACAGTTGTGGTAGGCCTGCAGGCTATGGTGCCCGGCAGCCAGACCTGCTATGGTGACATCGAGCTTGGTGGCACCCGACGTCACGTAGCTATGGTCGTCGCCCGTGATGATGAGCGCATCGCCTAAGATGCGTGCTCCGTCGTTGCCGCTGGTAATGCCCTGTTTCCACCACTCCGTCTTGATATGTCTGATTTCAGCGTTGTTCTTTGCGGGGTCCATGGGGTTGGAGCCTTGTGCGGCCTTCAGTGTAATCGTAATGCCGCCCTCGAAAGTCTTGGAGTCAGAGACACCCTCTGGCACCACCCATTCCGTGAAGCCCTCTTGCAGGGCCTGACTGGTCTTGCCGGCTGGGTCGAAGTCGATGCTTTGCGCTGTCATGCAGAGTGCTGACAGCATCATCATTGTTGTAGTAATTACTTTTTTCATATTCTTTCGTTTGTTTTGCAGATAAAATATTTGGGGGCAAAGGTACTACTTTTTTCATGGTATTTCAAGGAAAAATCAGCGTTTAACGTAATTTAAATACGTGACGCACGGAACACCGTGGAAAAATTCGTAATTTTGCCATCAAAATTATAAACGGAATGAGACTTAACGTAATCATACTGACGATGCTCTGCGCACTTGGCGTCAAGGCATCGACCATCGACGAGCTGCGACGGACGCTGGAACTGGCATCGCAGACACAGGTACAGGAAAAGGTATATATACATACCGACAACGAGTGCTACTTTGTCGGCGACACGCTGTGGTACAAGGCCTATGTGGTGCGTGCCGACAACCTGATGCCCACCAACATGAGCCGCATACTCTACGTGGAACTGCTGTCGCCCGACGGTTTGCTGGTGGAGCGCCAGAACATTATCATCAGCGACAAGGGCTACACCTGCGGACAGTTTGAGTTGACCGACTCGCTGTATTCCGGTTTCTATGAGTTGCGGGCCTACACGCGCTGGATGCTCAACTTCAACGTCGGCCACCAGCGCTATACGAAGCAGGACACGTGGTACTTCTACAACCGCGATATGGCTGCTGACTATTTCCGTCAGTGGGAGGGTCTCTACTCACGGGTGCTACCAGTCTATAGCAAGCCCGAAAAGCCAGGCGAATACGGTGCACGGCGCATGTACGAGCGTCCCAAACAGCGTCTGCCACAACCCAAGAAAGACAAGTTGCTGGTGACGTTCTACCCTGAGGGTGGCCACCTCATAGCAGGCGTAGAAAACCGCGTGGCCTTCGCGCTGACCGACCAGTATGGCGAGGCAGCCAACCTGAAGGGAACGCTGACGGGAGCCGGCGCTAAGCCCATCGACATCCGTACCGACTATATGGGGCGTGGCAGTTTTATGGTGACGCCGGGCGGCAAGGCCCTCACAGCCCATTTCACCTTCCGTGGCAAGGAGTACGACGTGTCGTTGCCCGATGCCGAGGCTGCTGGTGTTTCCCTGCGTTTAGACGATGACCGCCTGACGCTGGCCGGCCGTCAGTTGCCGACCGACCGAGAGTATGCCGTCACGGTGCTGTGCCGAGGTGTGCTGCGCCACTTCGCCCCCGTCACCCTCTCGCAGACGGCCACCACCCTTACCCTGCCCCTGGACTCGCTGCCAACGGGCGTCAACGAGGTGACCCTTTTTGACAGCGACGGCCGCATCTGGGCAAGCCGCCTGTTCTTCGTCAACCACCATGAGAGCGACGCTGCCCTGATCGTTGCCGACAACAACCTACCGGCTCACCATACCTACGAGCCCTACGAGGAGATTGCCTATTCCGTGCAGTGCAGCGGCGTCAGCCAGCCTACGGTGTTCTCCCTGTCCGTACGCGATACCAATACCGACGAACCGACGTATAACGACGGTAACCTGATGACCGACCTGCTGCTCTCCAGCGACCTGCGCGGCTTCATAGCCCATCCTGCCCACTATTTCGAGGCAGACGATGCGGTGCACCGCAGACACTTAGACTTGCTGATGATGGTGCAGGGCTGGAGGAAATACCGTTGGCAGGAACTGGCCGACAGTACGCGGCAGCTACGCTATAAACCAGAGACGACGCTGACCGTCGAGGGCATGGTGTGCAAGACGCTGAGTGTCGATGACGTGGAACCTGACGAGATAGGACAGTGGCAGGACGGCATGGGCGGTCACAGCAGCACGTCGTTTACTACGGAGACCGATGAAGACGGCAACGAGATAGAGGTTGCCACAGAAAGCTATGACAACCTGCTCAATGCCAACGACCACATCGGCATCAACCACAAGGGCGTGCGCCATGAGGTGCTGGTAGAGGCAGAGCTGACCGTCGGCACCCAGCACGTCGGCTCCATACAGAAGACCAACGAGGGACGCTTCATCTTTGAGGTGCCCCCCTTCTACGGTGGCGGCTACCTGAACCTGAAGGCTTACAACCAGAAGGACTCGGTGAAGAAAAACATGGCGTCGAGGAAGGATGCCAAGGTGTATGACGAGAAGTCCTATCCCGACTACTACGTCAAGCGCGACCTCTTCTATCCCATGACCACGCAGCCCTACGACTACTACCAGAACCACGTGCCCGACATCAGTGCCGACCTGCTCATCGACACCCTTTCGGAACTGTCGATGGAGAACGATGTCCACCAGCTGATGAACATCAACGTAAAGGGCCGTCGCCACGGCCGTCGCGCCATCGACTGGAAGAAGCCCGCCTACGTGCTCGATGCCTACGACATCTACAACGAGCTGACCGACCGCGGCCTGTCGTTCGGACGCTTCGACATGCGTATGTTCCCTATACAGGTGTGCCACTGGCTCTACGGCAACATGCACTCCTACCGCACGTTCAACGTTGACGGCCGTCTGGAGAACTTCACTTATTGGCGTAACTACTCGCCCCTCAACCGCGACGCCAACGATGCCGAGCAGGCCGGCCTCTTCCGTGCCAACCGCACGCCGCAGAGCATCTACCCGCACCTGTTGCTCAGTCGCCTGCAGGATGTCCGCGTGTTCAGCGACTATGAGCCGCGCAATCCAGACTCTACAATCGTCGATGCCACCATGATAGCTGATGCTACCGTGGAGATGGTCCCCATCCCCTTCGATGGTAAACAGTTAGTGTTCCGCGACCGCCACATCTGGCTGCAGGGCTTTAACCTGGCCGAGGCGTTCTATCAGCCCGACTACAGCACGATGCCTACTGGCAATCCGCCTGCCGACTATCGCCGTACCCTCTACTGGAATCCGAATGCCGTGACTGATGAGGAAGGCCGCTTTACAGCCGTTTTCTACAACAACGGCAAACAGACGCGCGTCCGCATGTCGGCCTGCGGCATCGCTGCCGACGGACGGCTGTTGCACAGCAAATAGGCAAAAAATGAAAATATTATTAAAAATAGCCTTTTATTATAAATAAAATTTGTACCTTTGCACACACTTTGTGTGACAGAGAATAATCTTGATGAATATAACAAACAACTACTAAAACATATCGTATGAAAAGAATTCTATTATTGACAGCCCTGTGTGGACTGATGACGTTGGGCGCACAGGCTCAGCGTGTTACTGACAAACTGGATCGTGGTATCGTGGCCGTACCGACAGGTAGCGGCTATCTGGTATCATGGCGCAAGTTCGGCGAAGAGTACTACGACACGCAGTACAACCTCTATCGCAACGGTACCAAGATTGCCAGCAATCTCACAAAGACCAACTACCAGGATGCCAGCGGCTCGGCAGCGGCCACCTATCAGGTGGAACCCGTCGTGAAAGGAGTGGCACAGGAGAAGTCGGCTGCTGTCCAGGCATGGAGCCAGGACTACTTCGACGTTCCCGTTCTGCCCGTGGTGAACCGTGACGGCAAGACCATCGGCAACTCTACGACCAATGGAGCCTCGACCACCAGCGGCTATACCATCAACGACATCTCGCTGGCCGACGTCACGGGCGACGGTGTGGCAGAATTTATCGTCAAGCGCAACAACAGCCAGGGAAACCTGCGCAGTGGCTCCAACAAGACCGATTTCAACCTCTACGAATGTTATCAGATAGACGGCACCCGCCTGTGGTGGATTGACCTCGGCCCCATACTGATGGCCGGTCCCGACGAACAGTGGGACATGATTGGCTACGACTGGGACCAGGACGGCAAGGCAGAAATGATTATGCGCGCTGCCGACAACATGATTATCCATACGGCAACGGGAAAGACCATCAAAATCGGTGACATGACTGCTGGATTCGACGGCTCTGAACGTCCGGAATACATGGGAGTGGGCAAAGAGTACCTGCTCTACCTGAACGGAGAGACCGGCGAGCCGTACGGATGGGACGGCAGTGACAACTGGACACCGATGGACTATCCGCTGCCGGAGTTTGAGAGCAATGAGACCTACGGCAGTTCTTCTATCTGGGGAGACTTAGGCCACCGCATGATGAAGCATTACTTTGCTGCTCCCTACTTTGACGGTCGCAACCCCAGCATCTTTCTGGGACGAGGAGCATATACACGCCATAAGTTCTGCGCACTGGACGTCAACCCCGCTACCCACGAGCTGACACTGCGCTGGCGCTGGAACTGCTACGACAGCTCGTCACCCTGGTTTGGCAACGGATTCCATAATTTCCAGATTGCCGACGTGGATATGGACGGACGCGATGAAATCATGTTCGGCTCTATGTGTATCGACGATACTGGCTATGGACTTTCCACCACAGGACTGGGTCACGGAGATGCCCAGCACTGCGGCGACCTGGACCCCTACCGTTGGGGACTGGAGCAGTTCACCTGTCAGGAAGGTTCTCAGGGTAACTCCTACTGGAATCCCACTACCGGACAAATCTACTACCGCAAGAGTGACGGCGGCGACGATGGACGCTCGCTGGCTGGCAACTTCTCGAATGAATATCCTGGCGGTCAGGGACGCTCGGTATCCTCAGGTGTCATCGGCCTCTCTTCCGACAAGGTTATCAATACCAATGGTGACGCGATGTCGGGCAGCTACGCCAACCTGAATAACCGCATCTACTGGGACGGCGACCTGCTGGACGAAATACTGAACTCCGCCGGCGGCGAGGGACGCCCGGCAGCCATCTTCAAGTGGGGTGGTAGCCGCATTTGGACTTCTAACGGCTCTGTACACAACAACAGCTCAAAGTGTAACCCCTCCGCCCAAGGCGACATCCTCGGCGACTGGCGCGAGGAACTTGTACTGCGCACCAGCAACAACTCGGCCATGCGCATACATTGCACAACCCACCAGACGGATTACGGCATCTATACCCTCTGGCACGACCACCAATACCGCAATGCAATGGCTTGGCAGTGTGTGGGCTACAACCAGCCGCCACACACCAGCTTCTTCTTAGGTGAACTGGAGAATATCACCATTGCTCCGCCGCCCCTCATTCTGCGTGGACGTACAGAAGTGGCCAATGGTGCCACCATCAACACGACGGCCGACCACCTGCTGGTTTCCGGCTATGAGGACAAGACTATCAGTGTCAGCGACGGTGCCGCTCCCTATATCCTGACCGTCAACGCTCCAGCATGGGTGAAAGGCTCCGGCAGCCAGCAGGCTACGGCAAGTACGTCCAAGACTCCTGAGCGTACGGTGCTGACCTACACCACGACGCTGACCGGCGGTGCCTTCGGTGGTGCTACCCGTCTGGTGAAACAGGGCGAGGGCGTGCTGGTATTGCCCGCCGTTGTCGAGAAACACACGGGAAATACCGACGTGTGGAACGGTACGCTGCAGTTTGACGGCACCATGGAGAGTTCACCCGTCTGGCTGAACCGTCACACTACGCTCATCAGCAATGGTGGACAGTTCAAGGGCGGTCTGAAGGCAGACTACAATGCCTATATCTATCCTGGTGGCATCAGCAATGTGGGCAGCATCACGGCATCGACATTAGCGTTAGGCTTCGGCTCACGCATCGTTTTTGACGTGAAGGGCACCGACATCGACCAAGTAAACGTGAGCGGAAAACTGTCGATAGAGACCAAAGACTGGAGCTTCGGACCGAAATACAAGACTCCTGTATTTGAATTTACCGGAGATATCAACAACCTGCAAGCAGGAACCTACACTTTAGGAACTGTGGCAGCTATAGAAGGTTCCATAGATGACATCCTGCTGGAGGGTATTGAGGGCAAGCGATTCTACCTGCAGCAGGCTGACGGCAAGCTGAACCTCGTCCTGGAGGACATGCGTGCAGCTACCACCGTGGTATGGAACGGGTCGGCCAGCGACAACGTCTGGGACCTGGCCAATACCAAGAACTTCCTAAATACCGACAAGGACAGCGTCTATGCCGCTGAGGGCGATGACATCGTGTTCGACGACAATGCCACTACGGGCAACGTCACCATCAAGGGTGCCGTACGTCCTAACAGCATCATGTTCAATAATAATAAGGTGGCATACGTCTTGACAGGCGACAGCATCCTGGGTGGAGCACCCATCGTGAAGAACGGTGACGGCAAGGTGACCATCAATACGGAGAACCGTACGGGCAACACCACCATCAATGGCGGCACCATTATTGTCAACGCACTGGCCAACAATACGGGTATAGCCTACGGTTCGCTGGGTGGTGTCAGCAAACAGATTACGATGAACGACGGCGCAACGCTACAGACCAGTCAGCCCATCATCACTGACCAGCCCTTCAAGGTGAGTGGAAATGTCTTCTTCAACATCCCCACCAACATGTCGTTCACACTGAACAAGGGACTGAAGGGTACCGGAGCTGTCGTCAACAAGACAGGTGCCGGCTCGATGACGTTAGGAACGTCCAACACCTTCAGCCAACTCATTATCAAGGCTGGGCGTGTCAATGCCATTGCCACAAACCATGTTGACCAACTGCCCTCTACCGTTGAGTTCCAGGGAGGAACCCTTTGGGCTGCCAACGACGAGAGCACCAATATCAACAACAGCAGCAACTTCATCGTTCCCTACGGAAAGACAGGTACTTTCTACGGAGGCTTCCGTTCTACTTATAATGGTACGCTGACCGGCTCGGGTACGTTCAATGTATATACTGGTGGTGTGCGCTGTTACTTCGACGGCGACTGGAGTCAGTTCGAGGGAACTATCGTTGCTAAGAAGGAGAACCGTCAGAACAAAAAGTCATACGACCCCGTCTGGGTCTATCGAAATACCAACGGTCTGCCCAACGCTACGCTGAAAGTAGAGTCGGGTGTGAATGTTGATAATGCGGGCAAGAACATCGAACTGGGAGCACTGACCGGATCAGGACGAGTGGTTGGCTCTGGCAACTGGATACTGGGTGGTAATGACAAGGACTTCACGTTATCCACCGAGGTAGGTGTAGCTACAGCCTACACCGACCCCTACGGCAATGCGGTTTCCACCAGTCCGTCAGCACTCACGAAGCGTGGAACTGGTGCCATGAAGCTGATAACGTTAGGCAAACTGAATGCCAAACTGACCATCGAAGAAGGTACCATCATCTTCAATCAGGCCGGTCTTTCCACCTTCGTCAATGGTAACAATGCCACCACGGTGAAAGCAAAGGGACGTATCGTCGGCCAGGGTAAGATGGCTTCCGTGACCATGGAAAGCGGTGCTGAACTGATACCTTGCGGTTCCATCACCAACGAGACTACACCGGGTACATTCATGAGCGTAGGTACACTGAAAGTCAACGAGGGCGCTACCTTGAACTTCCTGTTCAACAGCACGAAGCAATCGACCATCAATGTTACTGGTACGCTGAGCATGAATGGAACCGTCAAGGTGACACTGTTGGGCAACTACGTACCCAGCGTTGGCGATGAGTTCACGCTGTGGACAGTCTCACATCCCTCACTGACACCCAAGTTCAACGGAACACCAGCCTTCGACCTGCCTGAACTGCCTGCAGGACTGGCTTGGGACACTACCGATGTCACATCCATCAATGGTGTGCTGCGCGTCGTGGCTGGTCAGGCCCTCAAGGGTGACGTGAACGGTGATGGTGTGGTTGACGTGGAAGACGTAGTAGGCATCGTAAACAAGATTCTGGGTGAGCCTGCAGAAAACTTCATCGAGGCCAATGCCGACGTAACCGGTGACGGTGCCGTTGATGTGGACGATGTGGTAGCAGTGGTAAACATCATTCTGGACAGCAATCCTTCTACGGATGCTCCCAAACTGTTCCGACAGGTGTTGATGAAGTACGGCTTCAGATTCTGAATAAAGATAGCATAGAAATAATGAACATAAAGGAATTAGAACTATTAGCGGAGAAAAACCGCAAGCGGCTTGTAGAGGTGGTGTATGCCGCCAAGGCAGGACACATCGGAGGAGACCTGTCGTGCCTGAACGTCATGACGGCATTGTATTTCCACGTGATGAAGGGTCTCGCCTCTACTCCTCCCCTTCGGGGAGGTCGGGAGGGCCTCGCGGAACGCGACCGCTTTGTGTTGTCGAAAGGGCACTGTGTGGAGGCACTCTATGTGACATTGGAGGCCAAGGGATTCCTAAAGCCCGAAGTGCTTGACACGCTGGGCAAGTTCGGCAGCATACTGAGCGGACACCCCACCATCGAGGTGCCTGGCATTGAGGTAAACAGTGGTGCCTTGGGACATGGGCTGAGCATCGGCACAGGTATGGCCATTGCTGCCAAGATGGACAAGAAGCAGTGGAAGACCTACGTGCTGATGGGCGACGGCGAACAGGGCGAGGGCAGCATCTACGAGGCGGCAATGGCGGCCAACAAGTACCACTTGGACAACCTTGTGGCCATCATCGACCGCAACCACCTGCAAATCAGCGGTGACACAGAGGACGTGATGCCCATCGACAGCATCAAAGAGCGCTGGTCGGCCTTCGGCTGGGATGTCATCAGCATGAACGGCGACTCGATGGAGGACATTGTGAAGACCTTCGATGCCATCAACTACTGCAATGGCAAACCGCATCTGCTCATCTCCGAGACCACGAAGGGTCGTGGCGTCAGCTTTATGGAGGGCGTTGCCAAGTGGCACCACGGTGTGTTGAATGAAGAACAGTGCCAGGCCGCTGTCAAGGAAATAGAGAAAAGGATTGAAGAATTGAAGAATTATGATTGCATGTAGAAAACAGTTTACCGACACGTTGCTGGAATTGGCACGCGACGACAAAGATATCGTTGCCGTAACAACTGACGCACGTGGCTCAGTGACGTTAGGCGACTATGCTGCGGCACTGCCTGAGCAGTTTGTGGAGTGCGGCATTGCAGAGCAGGATGCTGTGGGAATTTCCGCCGGACTGGCACACTCAGGCAAAAAGGTGTTCTGCTGCGGTCCCGCCTGCTTCTATGTGGCCCGTTCATTGGAACAGGTGAAAGTAGATCTGGCCTATTCCGAGAATCCCGTTACCATCCTGGGTGTCAGCGGCGGTGTGGCTTACGGAGCCTTAGGTGCCACGCACCATTCGCTGCACGACATCGCCGTGCTGCGCACCTTCCCCGGCATGACAGTATGTCTGCCCTCCGACTGGCGCGTCACGAAGAAACTGGTCAAGTTCCTCGTGAACTACGACAAGCCCTGCTACGTCCGCGTAGGTCGTGCTGCCGTGCCGGATGTCTATGCCAATGATGACTTCACCTTCGAGGTGGGCAAGGCCATTCAGGTACTTGACGGCACAGATGTCACCATCGTGGCTACGGGTGAGACCGTCTATCACGCTTGGCAGGCAGGTTTGCAACTGAAGGAGCAGGGCATTTCTGCCCGTGTGCTCGACTGTTCGTGGCTGAAGCCCTTCGACGAAGAGGCTATCCGCAAGGCTGCCCGCGAGACAGGCCGCATCGTCACCGTCGAGGAACATTCCAAGTTCGGCGGCTTGGGTGCTATGGTCTGTGAAGTACTCTCAGAGCATCCCGTACCCGTCCGCATCATCGGTATCCCTGACGAGAACGTTGTACACGGCACCAATGCCGAAATCTTCCACTACTACGGAATGGATGCCGAGGGCATCGCCAAATCTGTGAAGAGTTTCCTGTAAAACCCCATATATAAACCATACTATGAAAGAAAAACTGAATTGTATCGGCAAGAAGATTCTGTCGAAGTTGCTGGTCCTGTTAGGCTTCAGCACGACATTTGTTTTCATGGCCTGCTACGGACCGGCTCCGAAAGGCTATCAGGCCGTGGACTTTGACGAAGACTCAACGGTGGTGGATTCGCTGGATACCGACTCCATCGTAGTAGAAGCTGACGAGGCAGGGGAATGAGGGTCACACCACTGACTGTCCGCAAGAAACTGGGACTGGAACTCTGGCGGCAACACGAGCAGATGCTGACTCGTGAGCATCCGTTGCGACAGCTGTTCTGGGAGTGCACGCTGCGCTGCAACCTGCATTGCAGACACTGTGGCAGCGACTGTAAGGTACAGGCCGGACAGCAGGACATGCCCCTCGACGATTTTCTGCGTGTCTTAGACAGTGTGGCGGCGAAGACAGACCCGCACGGTGTCTTTGTCATTCTCTCTGGCGGTGAGCCGCTGATGCGTGATGACATTGAGGTTTGCGGACGTGCCATCTACGACCGCGGATTCCCTTGGGGAATGGTGAGCAACGGTTTTGCCCTGACGCCAGAACGCTTCAAGGGACTGCTGAAAGCCGGCATGCACAGCATCACCATCAGTTTGGACGGTCTGGAGCAGGAGCACAACTGGATGCGTGGCCATCGCGAGAGTTTTGAGCGCGTTGACCGTGCCATCAGCCTGTTGACCGCTGAGCAACGGCTGACCTACGACATCGTGACATGCGTCAACCGCCGTAACTACGGTCAGCTGGCCGCCATTAAGGAATATCTCATCGGCAAAGGCGTGGGCAACTGGCGCCTGTTCACCGTATTTCCTGTAGGACGTGCCGCCAACGACCCTGACATGCGGCTCACCGACGAGGAGTTCCGTGGCGTCTTTCAGTTTATCCGACAGAGCCGACAGGAAGGGCGCATCCACGTCAGCTACGGCTGTGAGGGATTCCTCGGCAATTACGAAGGAGAGGTGCGCGACCATCTGTTCAGCTGTCAGGCAGGCATCACCATCGGTTCCGTACTGGTTGACGGCAGCATATCAGCCTGTACCAGCATCCGTGCCGACTATCATCAAGGCAACATCTACCACGATGATTTCATGGAAGTCTGGGAGAACCGTTACCAGTCCTATCGTCACCACGATTGGATGCAGACGGGCGACTGTGCCTCGTGCAGCTATTTCCGCTATTGTCAGGGTAACGGCATGCACCTGCGTGATGGTGACGGTCGGCTGCTGCTGTGTCATGTGAAGAGACTAAAATCATGAGAAATATGAACTATATCATAGCAATAGACCAAAGCACGTCATCGACGAAGGCCTTGCTGTTTGACGAGCAATGCCAGGTAGTGGCGCGTACCAATGTAGATCATAAGCAGTACTACCCGCAGACCGGTTGGGTGGAACATGATGCAGAGGAAATCTATCAGAACATGATAGAAGCAATCCGTCAGCTCCTTCTTCCTTTGGAGAGGGTGGGGGGAGAGACCATCTCCCTTGCCATCACCAACCAGCGGGAGACTGCCGTCGTGTGGAACAAACTGACTGGCAGGCCCATCAGCCGTGCTGTCGTCTGGCAGGACACGCGCGGGGCAGAGCTGTGCCGTGAGTTGCGCTCGTTGGGCTACAGCCGACGGGTGATGGAGAAGAGCGGACTGCTCATAGACCCGAACTTCTCGGCATCGGGCGTGAAATGGCTGTTGGATAACATAGACGGTGCCCGAGAGGCATGCGCTCGTGGGGAACTGCTGATGGGTACCATTGACACATGGCTCATCTGGAAACTGACGGGCGGAAAGGTGCATGCCACCGACTATACCAACGCCTCGCGTACCATGTTGTTTAACATCCATACGCTGCAGTGGGACGACGAACTGCTGCAGCTGTTCGACATACCGCGTTCCATGATGCCCGAGGTGATGCCCTGCGATGCCGTCTATGGCACGACTACCTGCGAGGGTCTCTTCTCCACGCCGATACAGATTGCCGGTGTGCTGGGTGACTCTCATGGTGCTTTGGTGGGACAGATGTGCTTCACGCCAGGCTCCGGCAAGGTGACCTACGGCACAGGGTCCAGCGTGATGGTGAACATTGGCGAGGAACCGCTGGCAGCTCCTACAGGACTGGTGACCAGTGTGGGATTCTCTGCCTTTGGCAAGACCTATTACGGTTATGAAGGAAACATATACAGCACGGGGGCTACCCTGAAATGGATTGCCGACCAACTGCAGCTGGTGGGTCATCCGGCAGAGATGGAGACTTTAGCCACCAGCGTTGCTGACAATGGCGGCGTATATATCGTGCCGGCTTTCTCAGGACTCGGAGCCCCTTGGTGGCAGAGCGATGTGAAGGGAGCCGTCTTTGGCCTGACCTTTGCCGCCACGAAGGCCCACTTCTTAAGAGCCGCCTTGGAGAGCATTGCCTATCAGATCAAGGACCTGGTGGACGTGATGACGGAAGCCACTGGCAGTGCACTCAGTCAGATATGTGCCGACGGCGGTCCCACGAAAAACCGTTTCCTCATGCAGTTCCAGGCCGACATGCTGCAAACCCCTGTGGTATGTACGGAGGTGGATGATGCCTCAGCACTTGGTGCCGTCATCATGAATGGCTTTGCCCGTGGACTGTGGAAGGCTATTGACGAGGTGACAGGCTTCCGCAAGGTGACGGAAGTATATCGTCCGCAGCCCGTAGCAACACACCTCTACGAAGGCTGGCGTAACGCAGTGAACCAATTAATCAAATAAAGACAATCATGGATATCAAAGAACTTTATAAGCTGTATCAACAGCATCCCATTATTACTACCGATTCACGTGACTGCCCTGAGGGCTCGATTTTCCTGGCATTGAAGGGAGCAACGTTTGACGGCAACCAGTATGCTATGCAGGCACTGGAGAAAGGCTGTGCCTACGCCATCGTCGATGACCCTGCAGTAGCTGCTGCTGACCAGCGCCTCATCCTTGTTGACGACTGCTTGCAGACCTTCAAGGACCTGGCCCGCGAGCATCGCCGCCAGTTCGACATTCCCGTGGTGGGCATTACGGGTACCAATGGCAAGACGACCACGAAGGAACTGATACGTGCCGTGCTGGCAGAATGCTACAACGTGATGGCTACGGAAGGCAACTTCAACAACGACGTGGGCGTGCCGAAGACGCTCTTCCGACTGGACGACCAGGCGGACATCGCCGTCGTGGAGATGGGAGCCAGCCATCCTGGTGACATCAAGACGCTGGTGGAAACGGCAGAGCCGACGTGTGGACTGATTACCAACGTGGGACGAGCTCATCTTCAGGGCTTTGGCAGCTTTGAGGGCGTATGCCGTACCAAAGGAGAACTGTATGACTACCTGCGAGCTCACGACCTGCCGGTGTTTGTCAATCGTGACAATGAACACCTGATGGCGATGACCAGCGGACTCAGCGACATCTATTATTATGGACAGAGCGATGCTGCCGACATCCTGATTCGCGGACAGGTGGTGAGCTGTGCTCCCTTCCTGACATTCCGTTGGCGCGAGCAGGACAGCGAGGCTGGTTACACCAGTGAGTGGATGGAGGTACACACCCACCTCATTGGTGCCTATAACCTCGACAACATGCTGGCTGCCATCACTGTAGGCTATGTCAACAACGTACCTTTCGAGCAGATTAACCATGCCTTAGAGAACTATGTTCCCACGAACAACCGTTCGCAGATGACGACGACGGAGCATAACCACCTGATAGTGGATGCCTACAACGCTAATCCTACCAGTATGCAGGCAGCTATAGAGAATTTCCGTTTGATGGAGGTAGCAGGTCGTAAGATGGCCATCTTGGGCGATATGCGGGAGTTAGGCGATGTCTCAGAGGAAGAACACCAGAAGGCGGTGGACCTCTTGCAGCAGGCGGGCTTTGAACAGGTGTGGCTGGTGGGCGAAGAGTTCGGCAAGACAAATACGGAGAAGTCAGGCTGTAAGACCAGTTTCCGTAAATTCCATGATGTGGAAGAGGTAAAAAAAGCGATTGCACAGGAGCAACCGCAGCAATACTATATTCTTATCAAGGGATCAAACAGCATCAAACTGTATCAGTTGCCAGAATTGCTGTAAACGCCCCCGGCCTAAAGGCCACCCCCTCTAAGTTAGAGGGGGAGTTAGTTCAGCAGACGGCGGGAGAAATAGCGTACAGGATACCATACGCTGAGGAAGCCAACGGCCAGCACGGTGATGAATATCAGCACCAGGTCCCAGGGGTGTACGCTGACGGGATAGGCGTTGACCACAAAGGAGCCTTCGCTGTTTCCTAAGCGTACAAAGCCGTATTCCTGCTGTAGCCAGCAGAGCAGCAGGCCAAACAGCAGGCCGATGACGGCTCCTATGCACGATATCAGGCGGCCCTCGAAAAGGAAGATGCGCGAAATCTGGCGGTCGGACGCTCCCAGGTTTCGCAGTGTGACGACGTCGTCACGCTTGTCGATGATAAGCATGGACAGCGAGCCGATGATATTGAAACAGGCAATCATCAGAATAAAGGTCAGGAAGATGTAGGCTATCAGCTTTTCCACCTTCATAATACGGAAGGTGTCGTCCTGCTGTTCGTAGCGGTCGCGAATCTGGTAGCGACTGCCGGCAATGTCCTCGATGTGAGCCTTGACCTGCTCGAAATTGCTGCCGGGTTTCAGTCGCAGTTCCAGCGACGACAGCATGCCGTCCTGTGAAAACAACTGCCGCGTAAACTGTATCGAGGTCAGGATATAGTTCTTGTCATACTTCCCCTGTTTCATGCAGAACACTACGCCCGGCGAGTAGAGGTCGTCGGTGACGAAACCTTCCGTAGGGTCGGTCATATCCAGCTGTCCTTCGCGGCGTGGCGCATAGATGCTCAGCGGCTGCGAATAGGTATAGCCTAACCCTAACTGATAGGCCACCCCAATGCCGGGAATGCCATAGAACAGGTCTGCAGCATGCAACTCGAAGGTGCCGTCGCCCTCCAGGATTTCGCGGATATGCGTCAACTGGTCGAAATTGTCTTCTACCCCCTTCACCCTAACCATCTGCTGGCGATCACCATACACTGCCAATGCCTGGTCCTCAAGACACTCAGTAGCAACTTCCACCTCTGGCAGTTGCCTGATTTTCTTCAGCAGCGGGTCGTTGGCTGGTGCCGTCTTGCCCTTGATGGGTGTCACCTTCAGCTGAGGGTCCATCTGGGTGAAGAAAGATGCCACCAGGTCGTGGAAACCGTTGAACACCGACAGCGTAACCACCAAAGCCATCGTAGCCACGGCGACACCAACGATGGAAATGCCGCTGATGACGTTGATGGCGTGCGTTGACTTCTTCGAGAAGAGGTAACGGCGGGCGATGTAGAACGGGAAATTCATCTGACCTCAGACTTCTTACTTCTGACCTCTTACTTCTTCAAGAGTTCATCGATACGCTCGATGTAGTCGAGGGAATCGTCAATGAAGAAGCGTAACTCAGGAATGATGCGTAGCTGATGGCGAACACGAGTGCCTAACGTGAAGCGGATCTGCTTCTCGTTGCGGGTGATGTTCTGAATCAACTCTTCGCCGCGTTCTGAGGGGAAAATGCTCAGATAGGCCGTGCAGATGCTCAGGTCGGGCGAAATCTTCGTCCGTGTCACACTGACCATGACGCCATGCATAGAGCGGGTCTGCTCCTGAAAAATCATTGAGAGTTCTTTCTGGAGCAGACGCGCTATTTTGTTTTGTCTGGTTTCTTGCATACTTATTTCTTTTCTGCTGCTTTCGTGTCAGCTGCTTTCGTGTCAGCTGCCTTCTTGTCAGCATTCTTCTTGTCAGCATCCTTCTTGTCAGCCACAATCTCCAGCACCTCTACGTCGAAGATAAGGGCGCTGAACGGAGGAATGGAACCTGCGGCACGACTGCCGTAAGCCAGCTCCTGGGGAATGTACAGCTGCCACTTGGAACCGACAGGCATCATGGTGAGCGCTTCCGTCCAACCCTTGATGACCTGGCTGGGAGCAAAGGTAGCAGGTTCGCCGCCATGTTTCTCGGTAGAGTCGAACACGGTGCCGTCAATCAGACGACCCTCGTACTTCACCTTCACCTTGTCAGTAGCCTTGGCAACAGGACCGTTACCCTGCTGCAGGACCTTATACTGCAGGCCGCTGGGCAATACGACAATGCCTGACTTCTTTTTCTTGGCCAGCTTGGCATTGGCAGCCAGGAAGTCCTCACCGGCCTTCTTGTTGGCACCATAGAGTTTCAGCTGCGTATCGTTCTTTACGTCCTCAATCAGCTTCTGGGCAGTCTTCTGTGCATCAGTAACGCTCATCAGACCGTCTTTGCCAGTAACACCACTGACAAAACCCTGTACGAAACGGTCGAGGGAGATGCTTTGCGTAGAGTCGGCACCAAATACCTCCTTGTTGACACTCGGCATAATCTGGTGAATGATCTGCTGGCCAATCTGCGTGCCTGCATAGTAGGCCGTCTTCGACTTGTCAGCACCAGCGGCAACGGCTTCGTTCAGTCCGCGGACAAAGGTATCTATAAAGTTCAGGTCCATGTTCAGACGGTTCTTCAGATAATCCTTCAGACCCTGTGTCTGAGACATACCAATGGTGTAGCTCAGCGAGTCGATGCGAGACATCGGCTCCTGGGCACTTACAGAATTGAAAGTAGCACCCGCCACGAGTGCGAGTGCTACAAAAATAGCTTTCTTCATTATTTCTTACCGTCAACTTCGATGAGTTCAATCTTGAAAATCAGCATAGAGAAGGGCTTGATGTCTGCACCCTGCTGACGCTCGCCGTAGGCAAGCTCCTGCGGAATATAAACCTCCCAGGTAGAACCGGCAGGCATGTTCTGCAGAGCCTCTGACCAACCCTTGATAACCTGGTTGGCACGGAACTCGGCAGGCTGACCACGCTTGTAGCTGCTGTCGAACACCTTACCCTCAAGGGTCTTACCCTCGTAGTGAACCTTTACGCGAGAGGTGTCCTTGGGAACGATACCAGTACCCTCCTTGAGGATCTTGTACTGAACACCGCTGGGCAGCTTTTTCACGTCTTCCTTCTTGGCATTGTCAGCGAGGAACTTCTCACCGGCCTTCTTGTTCGGACCAAACTCCTTCTCCAGGTTCTTGGCCTTGATGGTACGCATCATCTCCTGAGCAACCTGCTGGGCAGAGTCAACAGTCATCAGACCGCCCTTGCCAGTAGTACCGCAGATCAAACCTGCCATGAAGTTCTTCAGCGAGATGGTCTTGGTAGAGTCGTCGCCAAACAGCTCGTGGTTGATGCCTTTTACCATCTGGTTGCTGATCTGCTGACCAATTTGGATACCAGCATAGTGAGCCGCGTTCTTCTTGTCATCACCGGCATTGGCACCTTCGTTCAGACCCTTGATAAACTCGTCCATG
>JAEEGL016778407.1_pt1 | contig 21986 bp, 21 predicted proteins | sample 9134231 | NCBI WGS metagenome assembly JAEEGL01 (sample SAMN16246548, study PRJNA631951) | gut metagenome | biome: gut microbiome; feature: rumen; material: fiber-attached | host: Bos | place: Iran: Karaj | collected 2018-10 | reverse complement strand
TAGGTATTCCAGAATTTGGTACATCATTTACTATAAAATTAGTTGAAGATACTAAACCAACAACATTTTCTGAGTTAGTAAAGATTTCAGGTCTATCACATTGTACTGATGTATGGTTAGGTAATGCTCAAGAATTAATTGAAAAAAATGTTGTTCCATTCAAAGAAGTAATTGGTTGTCGTGACGATATTATGGTTTATTTAATGTATCATGGAGTAAAACCAATAAAAGCATTTAAAATAATGGAATTTGTGCGTAAAGGAAAAGCTTCAAAAGATCCAGATGGTTGGAAAGATTTTGTTAAAACAATGGAAGAAGCAGATATTCCAGATTGGTATATAAAATCATGTCAAAAGATAAAATATATGTTCCCGAAAGCTCATGCTGCTGCTTATGTAATATCAGCTTTCCGTATTGCATGGTATAAAGTACACATGCCAGTATATTTCTATTCTTCATGGTTAACGACTAAAGCAACAGATATTGATGTAGAATCAATGATTGGTGGGTATGACGCCATAAAAAGAAGATTAGAAGATATAATTACAAAAGGATATGAAGCAACAAATAAAGAAGCAGGAGAAGGAGAATCTCTAAAAGTAGCATTAGAAGCAACAGCTAGAGGAATAAAATTCTTAAATGTAGATTTATATGAATCAGAAGCAACTATTTGGAAAGTAAAAAATGATACTGAAATATATCCACCTTTTTCAGCAATCGCCGGATTAGGAGAAACAGTTGCTAAAAAGATAGTAGAAGAAAGAGATAAAACGCCTTTTATCTCAAAAGAAGATTTACAAAGTAGAGGTAAAGTATCAACAACTTTATTAGAAAAAATGAATGAAATGGGAGTGTTAAAAGATTTACCTGATTCAAATCAATTATCACTATTTTAGGAGGAATTATGAAAGATAAAAAGAAAATAGTAATAATAGGATGTGGAAATGTAGGAATGTCCTATGCATATGCATTACTAAATCAAAGAACTTATTGTAATGAATTAGCTTTAATAGATTTAAATGAAGAAAGAGTACAAGGAGAAGTAATGGATCTAAACCATTGCTTAGCCTTTTCTCCATCAAAAATAAAAATAAAAGTAGGAACTTATGAAGATTGTAGTGATGCAGATTTAATAGTAATAGCTGCAGGAGCAAATCAAAAAGAAGGAGAAACAAGATTAGATTTATTAAATAAAAATAGTAAAATATTTAAAGGTATTATAGATGAAGTAATGAAAAATAACTTCAAAGGAGTATTTTTAATCGCAACAAATCCAGTAGATATAATGACATATGTTACACAAAAATATTCTAATTTACCAAAGAATAGAGTAATAGGTAGTGGAACTACATTAGATACTGCAAGACTACGTTTCCTAGTAGGAGAAAAATTGAATATTGATCCTACTAATATTCATGGTTATGTAATAGGAGAACATGGAGATTCAGAATTTATTCCATGGTCAGATGTTACAGTTGCTATGCAAAATATTAGTGACTTCTTAAGTGAAGATGAAATGTCTTCAATTTCAGAAGAAGTAAAAAATGCAGCATATGAAATAATTAAGAAAAAAGGCGCAACTTACTATGGTATAGGAATGACTCTAGTAAAAATAACAAATGCTATTTTAGGTAATGAAAACTCAGTAATAGTAGTTTCTTCTTATGATGAAGCAAATGATGTATATATAGGTCTTCCTTCAGTAATAAATGCAAATGGAGCAGAAAGAAAAATATACTTCAAACTAAATGATGAAGAAACAACTAAACTACAAAACTCTATAAATATTATTAAAGAAAATATAGATAAAATGGAGTTCTAGATGAATGGAGTTCTTCTAATAAATAAAGAAAAAGGAATTACTTCAAGTGATGTAGTAGTTAGACTAAAACATATTCTTAATACTAAAAAAGTAGGTCATACCGGTACATTAGACCCATTAGCCGAGGGTCTAATGTTAGTAACAGTAGGAAAAGCTACAAAGATATCTAACTTATTAACAGAAAAGTATAAAGAATATATCGCAACATTTGAATTAGGCTATCAAACAGATACATATGATACAGAAGGAAAAGTAATAAATAAAAGTGATAAAGTAGTCGAAAAAGATGAAATAATAAAAGTAATAAATTCATATAAGAAAACATACTTACAAGAAGTACCAATCTATTCATCAGTTAAAGTAAATGGAAAAAAACTATATGAATATGCTAGAAATAATATTGAAGTAGAACTTCCTAAAAGAGAAGTTGAAATAAAAGATATTGAAATATTATCTATAGAAGAAAACAAAGTAGTAATAAAAACTTTTGTATCTAAAGGAACCTATATAAGAAGTCTAATAAATGATATTGGATTGTCACTAGAGACATATGCTACAATGACAGATTTACTTAGAACTAAAGTAGATAAATATAATCTAGAAGATGCTTATACACTAGAAGATGTAGAAGAGAATAATTACAAATTATTAAGTATAGAAGAAGTTTTAGATTACCCAAAAATAGAATTAGATGATGAACTATATAAGAAAGTATCAAATGGAGTAAAAATATCTAATGATTATAATATTAATGATAAGGTAATACTAAAATATAATGACCATTTAGTCGCAATTTACGAAGAAAAAGATAATTACTTAATTCCATTTATAGTATTTAATTTATAAATAATAAAAAATCTTTGTATTTTAGACAATTTGTGTTATAATACAAACAGAAAGGAGTGGAGGAATCCACTCTATTTATATTTTTTGGAGGTAGTAATGAGAGAAAAGATAAATGAATTAGTAAAGGAAGAAATTGATAAACTGAATGTATCTATAAGTGATGTTAATATCGAAAAAGTAGAAGGTAAAAATGTGCTTAATATAGAGCTAGATTGTGAAGAAACAATTGATTTAAATAAAATTACTGAAGCTTCTACTATTATTAATCAATTAATAGATAAAGAAGAAAATATACTAAAAGAAAATGATATCGATGAAGTAGATATTTATTCAAAAGAAAAGGGTGGAGAAGATGAATAGTAAAGAATTCAAAATAGCATTAGATAATATTGTAAATGAAAAAAATATTGATCCAGAAGTTATCTATGGAGCAATGGAAACTGCACTTACAAGTGCATATAAAAAGAATTTTAATTCTAAAACAAATGTAAAAGTAATATTCAACAGAGATACAGGAGATATTAAAGTATATTCATATTTAACTGTTGTTCCTGATGATAAATTAACTAAAGAAGAATATGAAGAAAAAAGATTTGAAGAATATGCAACTAATGAAGATATAGATACAAAAGAAGAAGCTGAAGAAGAAGAAAAAGCATTCCAAGAAGAAGTTAAGAAAGCTGAAGAAGCTGGATTAGAACCTCCTAAGAAAGATAAAAACAAATCAATTTATTTCAATCCTGAAACTGAAATCAAATTAAGTGAAGCTAAGAAAATTGATAAGACTCTAGAAGTAGGAGATACAATCGATACAGAAGTTACTCCTCATGATTTTGGTAGAGTAGCAGCTTCAACTGCTAAACAAGTAGTTACTCAAAAGATTCGTGAAGCTGAACGTTCATCAATCATGGATGAATTTGGTGATAAACAAGATGAATTATTAGTAGGAACAGTTGCTTTAGAAGATACAGATAATTTCTTTATTGATCTTGGAAGAACAAACGGTATCTTACCTAAGAAAGATATTATTCCTGGTGAAAAAATCGAAATGGGAGCAAGAATTAAAGTATATGTAACTAAGATTGATAACAACGGAAGAAACTTAGTAGTACTTTTATCAAGAACTCATTATGGATTTGTTAAGAGATTATTTGAAGATGAAATACCAGAAATAACTGATGGAACTGTAATGATCTATAGTGTTGCTAGAGAAGCGGGAAATAGAAGTAAAGTAGCCGTTTATTCAACTAATCCAAATGTAGATCCTATAGGAGCATGTATTGGAGAAAAAGGAAGTAGAATTGCTCATATAATTGAAGAATTAAATGGAGAAAAATTAGATGTAGTTAGATATGATGAAGATCCAGCTATATTTATAGAAAATGCTCTATCACCTGCTAAAGAACTTTTAGTAGCAGTAACTGATCCAAAAAATAAAGAAGCAATGGTAATAGCAGATGGAGATAACTTCTCACTAGCTATAGGTAAAAAAGGACAAAATGCTAGATTAGCATCACGTCTAACTCATTTCAAAATTGATATAAAAACAACAGAACAAGCTCGTGAAGAAGGAATTAATTTAAGATAGGTGATTCTTATGAAGACAAAGAGAATACCTTTAAGAACATGTGTAATAACACGTGAACAATTTCCAAAACAAGAACTATTACGAGTAGTAAAAGACAATACTGGAAAAGTATTTGTTGATGAAACAGGAAAAGCAAACGGAAGAGGAGCATATATCAAAAAAGATCTAGATGTATTAGAAAAAGCAATTAAAACAAAAGCATTAGAAAAACATCTAGAATGTAAGATAGAAGATAAGATTTATGAAGATATAAAAAATATAATAGAAAAGTGAGGTGCATTTTATGAATATAAAAGATTATGCAAGTGATGTAGGTAAAACAGTAGATGAGATAATTGCTTTATGTGATAATCTTGGAATAAAATATGAAGATGAAGAAACTGTACTTAATGATGAAGACATCATAGTATTAGATAATAATCTTACACCTGATGACGAAGAAGTATCAAATGAAACAGAAGAAGAAACATTTGATGAAGAAGTAGAAGATAAAGCTGAAGAATTAGCACAAAATACTAAATATGATTTGGATAATAATCAAAAATTTGAAAAAGTTAAAAAGAAAGTAGTTAGTAAAGAAAATAAGACTAATTTCTTAAAAGAAAGAAAGAAAATCTATAAACATCGTGAAAAATTACAAAGTAATGAAGCTGTACAAGATGAAAATGTCTTTATCTATAAAAAAGATATGACAGTAAGTGAAATTGCTAAAGAATTAGGCGTTAATGCTACAGAAATAATTAAGAAATTAATGACTCTAGGAGTAATGGCTAATCAAAATGCTTCAGTTGATTATGATACAGCAGAAGTATTAGTAGCTGACTATGACAAAAAGATTAAAAGAGAAGAACAAACTGATATTTCAAATTTCGAAAATTTTGAAATAGAAGATAATAGTGAAGACTTAGTAGAACGTCCTCCAGTAGTAACAATCATGGGTCACGTTGACCATGGTAAAACAACACTATTAGACTATATTAGAAAATCTGATGTAGTAGGTGGAGAAGCAGGAGGAATTACACAAGCAATAGGTGCATATTCAGTTAAATATAATGATAAAAAGATTACATTTATTGATACACCTGGACATGCAGCATTTACAGAAATGCGTGCACGTGGTGCTCAAATAACTGATATAGTAATTATTATAGTTGCTGCAGACGATGGAGTAATGCCTCAAACTAAAGAAGCAATTGACCATGCTAAAGCAGCTAATGTACCAATAATTGTTGCTATTAATAAAGTAGATAAACCTGATGCTAATGTTGAAAGAACAATGACAGGATTAGTAGAAAATGGCCTAACTCCAGAATCTTGGGGTGGAGATATAATCACTAATGAAATATCTGCAAAAACAGGTCAAGGAGTTAATGAATTATTAGATAATATTCTATTGATTTCTGAAATGAATGAATACAAAGCAAATCCAAATAGATATGCTACAGGAACAGTAGTAGAATCTAAAAAAGATGATAAAGTTGGTACAACAGCAACTCTATTAATACAAAATGGTACTCTACGTTTAGGAGATCCAATTGTAGTTGGAAACTTCTACGGAAAAGTTAGAACTCTAAAAAATGATAGAGGACAAAATGTAGTAGAAGCAACTCCATCAACTCCAGTAGAAGTTACAGGATTATCTGAAGTACCTGATGCTGGTGATAAATTCATGGCATTTGAATCAGAAAAAGAAGCAAAACAAATTGCAGAAGAAAGACAATTAAGAGCTAAGAAAGAAACAAAGAATTTAGCTGGTCTTTCATTAGAAGATTTATTTAGTAAGATTCAAGAAGGTCAAAAAGAAATAAATGTTGTATTAAAAGCAGATGTTAATGGTTCAGCAGAAGCTGTTAAAAATGCTTTAGAAAAAATTGATGTTCAAGGAGTAAAAGTTAACATCATAAGAAGCGCAGTAGGAGCTATAACTGAATCAGATGTAGTTTTAGCTAGTGCATCAAATGCGATTATAATTGGATTTAATGTTAGAGGAAATGCTAAGACAATGGATTCTGCAAAGAGTTATGGAATCACAATTAAAACATATGATATTATTTATAAAGTTGTTGAAGATATGGAAAGAGCAATGAAAGGTATGTTAGATCCAGAATTTGAAGAAGAAGTAGTTGGTTCATTAGAAATAAGACAATTATTTAAATTCTCTAAAGTTGGATTAATTGCTGGATGCCACGTTCTATCAGGAACAGTATCAATTAATGATAAAGCAAGAATTGTAAGAGATGGAATAGTAGTATACAATGGAGAAATAAATACACTTCAACATGAAAAAGATTCTGTAAAAGAAGTTAAAAAAGATATGGATTGTGGTATAACTTTAAAGAATTGCCAAGATTATCAAGAAAAAGATATTATCGAAGTATATAAATTAGTAGAAGTTAAAAGATAATAAATAAGGGTAGTGATAAAATGAAAAATATTCGTATAGAAAGACTAAATGATGCTTTCCAAGAGGAAATTAGTAAAATAATTGCTACAGAAGTAAAAGATGATGATATTAAATTTGTTACTATTACTGAAGTAGATGCATCAACTGATTTAAGTTATGCAAAAGTATATTTTACTTGTTTAGAAGATAATAAAAGAGAAAAGATTACTGAGGCACTAAATGGAGCTGCTTCATTTATAAGAAAATGCTTAGCTCCTAGATTTGATACTTTAAAAATCCCAGAATTAACTTTTATTTATGATAATTCCTTAGAATATGGAAAACATATAGATGAACTAATAGATAAAATTCATGAAGAAAAAGATGCCTAAAGTATATGATGATAGTTGGATATATATTTTTCTACTATCATCTTTTACTTGTCTATATGATGCACTATCTACCCAAAATATAACTATTCAAAATGAATTAATATGCTTAAACTTATTTGTATTACCAATAATATTATTAGTATCTAATATTATTAATTATAAATATGATTATAAAGTATCTATAAAAGGAATAATAATCTCATTAATAATATTATTCGTAATTAATGTAATAATAGACTTCTCATTAGGAAATATTTATAATTATGAAAATTTGTTTTATGAAATGATAGCTTTATTTATAACAGAAATAATTAATCTAATCATTTATACATTCTTGTTTAAGCATACAAATAGAGGATATATATTAATAACTATAAATTATATTCTAGATATAGTATTTTATTACTTTATAACTACATTATTTAATCTAAAAGAAATAACACTAAATACATTTCTTAAGGATTATTTTATATTTATAATAGGCAATACTTTATCAATTATAATTATCTCTATATTTGATAAAGTATTAATAAAAAGCTATGAATCTAGTAAGAAATGGATTCCTAAGATAATAAAAAAAAGAACATAAATTTATGTTCTTTTTTTATAAGAAATTTCTAAGTATAGAAACTAAAATTAATGCAGTATTATGAAACATATGCAAAAATAGTGGAGTAAATACTGAATCAGTTTTATCATATGCTAATGCGAATGAAAAACCTAAAATACCATAAGGAATAATATATAAGTATTCTATTAAAGGGCCACCTAAACAATGAAGTAATCCAAATATCGCACCAGAACATATTGCAAATACCCATCTTTTCTTTAAGACATCCCTAAATGACTTTCTAAAAACCATTTCTTCACTAAATGGAGCAATAAATCCAGCATTAATAAGCATAACTAATGGCATTGCTTTAATCATAGCCTGAACAGCTTCTTCATTGCTAGCACCACCACCAACAATTCTATTAATAACAAGATTAGAAATAATCATAATAACAATACCAATTGCCCAACAAGTTAAACCAATATTAATTTTTCCCCAAGGATCTTTTTTAAATATTTTCCATTCTTTTCTTAAATCATCTTTATACATAAAGAAAAATATAATTACTAAACATAAATTAGAAAATAGATTTAATAATACTCTAATCTTTGGAGTAACATTATGAATATTAAAAAGTAATACAGGAATATATTGAAAGAAAGCACTAAAATAAAATAAGAAAAATACTATTAATAATTTAATTATTTTAAAACCAACATCAAGTTTATCTTTTTTCATAAAACACCTCATTCAATACTAGTAGAATCTTGTTCAATAGTAGGTTCTTGTCTAGTACTTTCAATTAATCTATCTAAAACTTCATCACTAATTACTTTTTTTCTTTCATTTAAGAAATTCTTCATATAACCATTTATTGTACTACATAAGTTATCTATAGAGCTTTGATCTAAATCTTTAGTATCTTGAATATTACAACTAATATTTCCATTAGAATAATCATATTCTCCTTCAAATAAATATGAATTTTCATAAGTACTATATTCATAATTATAAGAAACAACCTTAGTATCAAGAGATTCAACTATATGCATAGTTTCAGTTTTGCCTGTAGTAACTTCAAAAGTACTAATAAACTCTTCAAATGTTAAAGCGTCTCTATTAAATACAAATTCATTATATTTTGATGATTCATTATTATATATAGTTTCATAATGAGCATCTCTAGTATTATTAGTAGTTACTTTAGTATAAACATTTGCATTATCTTTATCTTCAACATAACCTAATTCTTCTAAGTTGTATTTAATAGTATGTGTAGGACTTTCTCCAGATAAATAATTAAGTAAGAAAACAAGAATCAACGAACCTATAATAATACTTCCAAATATTATCAATAATTTTTTCATAAAACACCTCTACATAACTTCAGAAACATGACTAAATAGGTCTCTTGCAATTTTATTAATTGAATTAATTTCACTTACAGAACCATTATTATAGTCATGAATGATACCTGATACACTAGTTCCATTATAATGAGAACCACCAGGAGTTAAATAATTAGTCTTCATAGAATTACCAACATAATCTATAAAAGCACCTTTACTAGTAAAATATCTATATGGAGTGGATCCTTCATTAGCAGGAGCTCTAGCACAAACATATGAAGGATTACCAAAATCTTTCCAACCACCCAAGTTATTACAAGCATTAGATACTGAAGAAGTAATCCAACCAGATTCTATAGCATGAAGTGCTATAAAGAAAAATAAATTAATATGATATTTTTGTTCAACAGTAACATAATTAACTGCATAAGGAATAAAGTTTTTAGCATTACCACCATATGCATTAAGAATGGCAGTAAGTTGAGCACTAGTTAAATTACTTATTTTAGTAACATCATTAGGATCCCAAACTACATCTTTATATGTTTGAGCATTACCTTCAATTACTTCTCCATTCCATGATTCACCATTACCAGTATCAGGAGTATCATCTATCAAACCATCCCAATAATTAGGATCAATACCATTAGAACCATCAGCATAATCTTGACTATTTACATAGAATACTTCAGTACCACTTCTACTAGGCTTCTTAATATATTGAGTACCAGAACTATACACTTTAGAATTATTCCAACACTCACTTAAATTATAATTATTTCCTAATACAAACATTAATAAATTAATTAATAAAGGTAAAAAGAATACAATAACAGCAGCAGTAATAGAATTTTTTATTTTATCTTTAGCTTTATCATCTTCAGGATTAATAACTTTACTACCAAATTGAATTCCTAATCCTAAGATTAATAATATAGGTACAATTACTTGTATCACAGTAAAAGCAGTCTTTAAAATATTTAATAACCAACCCAAAGCAGGATCAGAACAATAACTCATTGTGTCTAATATAAGCATATAATCACCATACTTTCAAAAAAATTATACCATTAAATTAAAAAAAAAAGTAGATTTAATGATAAGATATTAGATATAATAATAATATAATTAGGAGGGATACTATGTATTTTGATCCAGGAACAGGTAGCTTAATTATACAATTACTTCTAGCAGCAGTAGCAAGTATAGGTGCATTCTTTGCTATATTTAAAAATAGAATAAAAAGATTATTTAAAAAAGAGGAAAAAGACAAAAAGAAAGAAGAAAAACAAAATGAAAAAAAGTAGAGAGTTTTCATCATTTAGAGATCCTTCAGGCTACATCTATTATGAAAATAATAAAATATATAGATATATAGATAAATCATATTTTAAAGAATATGATTATTTAATGTCATCAGGATTATATGAAGAATTACTAAAAGAAAACTTAATAATTTCACATAAAGAAGTAGAGAAAAATGAAAATCATATATTGTTAGAAGTTGACAAAGTACCTTACATTTCATATCCCTATGAATGGTCATTTAATGAATTAAAAGATGCAGCTCTATTAACATTAAAGATTAATTTAATTAGTCTAAAGTATAATATGATACTAAAGGATGCTACAGGATTTAATGTTACTTTTATAAATGGTAGACCTATATTTATAGATACTTTATCTTTTATGTCATATGAAGAAGACACTCCTTGGGGAGCATATGGTCAATTTAGTCGTCATTTTATTGCTCCGTTATTATTAATGAAATATGTAGATCCAAGACTAAATAATATGTTAACTAACTATATAGATGGAATACCACTAGATATCGCAACAAATATGTTAAAAGGTAGAGGTGGAATGACATCATATCTTCATTTGAAATTACAAAATAAATCTATACAAAAACATAATTTAGATGGTCACAAAGAAATAAAGGAAGTAAAGATACCTAAAGATTCAATCATTAATTTAATGAAGATGATAGAAAGACAAATAACTAAACTTGAATTAAAAAAGAATTCTACTGAATGGTATAACTATTATGAAAACACTAATTATAATGATAATTCTTTTAATCAAAAAATAGATACTATTAATGAATTAGCAGCTAAATGTAAATTAAATAAAAATGATATTATCTTCGATATAGGTGGAAATGATGGCCTTTTTTTAAGAAAATTAAGGCTTGATAATGACAAAGTATTATTTGATATAGATTATAATTCAATAGATAAAAGCTATTTAGAAGCAAAAGAAAAGAATGAAAATATTTTATCTTTAGTATTAGATTTAAATAATCCATCTAGTGATATAGGATTTAGTAATAATGAAAGAAAAAGCTTTATATCAAGAGCAAATTCAAAATTAACTTTGGCACTTGCTATAATACATCACTTATCAATATCTAATAATTTACCATTTAATATGACTGCAGAATTCTTTAGTAAGGTAACAAAATATCTAATAATAGAATTTGTACCAAAAGAAGATTCTCAGGTCCAAATATTATTAAATTCAAGAGAAGATATATTTCCTGATTATGATATAAATCATTTTAAAGATGCATATAAAGAATATTTCCAAATAATAGAAGAAATAAATATAGAAGGATCAAAAAGAACATTATTCCTAATGGAGAGAAAAGATGAAAAATAAACTAGCTAATATTTTTGCTCAATTAGCACCATATTTTATAATAGTATTCTATAATTTATTTTTATATAATAATAACTTCAATATAAATGGAGATGAATTTGAATTATTTTTCTATGAAATCGCAATAATGACTATAATAGTATGTTCACTCATATTCTTGGAAAAATTTCTATTAAAAAAACATATAAAAGATGAAAATCTAATTACTTTAATCCAAATCACTACAGCAGCAGGTTATATAACAAATTCATTTATTAGAGCAATTTTAGTATTTCTAATTTTTTATTTAATAATGAATAAATCAAGTGAAAACTTTATAGTATTTTCAAAACTATTTAATACTTTTTGTTCTATTTTATTAGGAATATTAGTTATTTATAATGCTTCATTAGCTATATATAAAGGAACATCATATAAAAATAGAGTAAATATATATAATTATGATTATAAAATAGATATTGATAAATCTAGCAAAACACCTAATATCTATTGGATACACGTAGATGAAATGACTAATTTTGATTTTGTAGAAAAATATTATGATGTAGATTTATCAGAAATAAGGAAATATTTAAAAGATAATAATTTTGTAACAAATGAAAAAGCTAATTTCATGGGAGGAAACCACACTTATCTTAGTTTATTAAGTATGTATTCTCCACATTTCTATGATGAATACTTTAAATATTATCTAGATGATTTAGCTGATAAAAATATAAATGGAGGGTTAACAAAGTATACCTGTGACTACAATGATATAACAAATAAAAGACTAGATAATGAGTTATTAAAATCATTAAAAAAGAAAGATTATACTACTATTCAAATTAATGAATTTAATCAATATAGTTCTCTAAAAACAGATTACTTATTTGACATAAGAGAAAACTCTATAGATGATAATTATTTATATTTTGAAGATTTAAAAGATTATAAAAACAATGACTATAGAAAATATATTAGAAGTGTAAGAATAAATACTTATACAAAACTTAATGAAAGTCGATTTTTAGGGAAAAAAGAAAAATATAATGATATAGATGTATCAAATTATAAGTATTTAAATGAAATAGATAATCATGAAATAAAGAAGATAATAAAAAGCATAGACTTAAGTAAAAAGATAAAATCAGATAAAAAATTTATTTTTATTGATTATAATCTAAATCACTTAGACTGGAAATTTGATAAAACTGGAAACTATATAGATGAATCAAAATTTAGAGATTTAGATAATTATGGAAATAATTATGAGTATTCAACAAAAGTATTAATTAATCTAGTTCAATATATTAAGGATAATGACAAAGATCCAGTAATAATTATAGAATCAGATCATGGAATACATAATAAAAGAATTGCAGAAATGAAATATTATTTCAAAGCAAATAATAAAGAGGTAGAAGAAATAAAACATTCTACATTTAGTAGTTATTACATACCTAAAGAATATCAAAATGGGGATGAAAAATATTTAGAAAACCCACTAAATATATCTAGGTACATAGTAAATAATTATGTTGGAAACAATTATGAATATATAAAATAATTATTTTTGTTGCAAAAACTAAAGAAATATATTATAATTTACTTACTGCTATTACCAGGTAATGGAATCTTCCGACCTTTACTTAGTAATTAGTGAATTATTAGAAAGGAAGTGTAACAATGGCTTTAACAAAAGAAGAAAAAGCTAAGATAATCAAAGAGTTTGGTAAAAACGAAAATGATACAGGTTCTACAGCAGTTCAAATTGCTATTTTAACTCAAGAAATTAATACATTAACTGATCATTTTAAAGAACATAAACATGATTATCATTCAAATCGTGGACTTTTAAAGAAAGTTGGACAAAGAAAAAGCTTATTAGCTTACTTAGAAAGAACAAACATCCAAGAATATCGTGAAGTTATTAAAAAATTAGGATTAAGAAAGTAGACACAATTTTTTGGTGTCTATTTTTTTTGAAAAGAGGAAAGGAAATAATATGGAAAAATTCGAATTAGACTTTCATGGAAGAAAAATAATAGTTGAGCATGGAGAATTAGCTAAACAAGCAACTGGATCTGTATTAGTAAGATATAATGATACAGTAGTACTAACAGCTGCAGTAGTTAATAAAAATGTTAACTTATTATCTGATTTCTTTCCATTAACAGTTAATTATCAAGAAAAATTATATTCAGTTGGAAAAATACCTGGAGGATTTATTAAAAGGGAAGGAAGACCTAGCGATGCAGCGACTCTAGCAGCTCGTATGATAGATAGACCTATGCGTCCTTTATTCCCAGAAGGATTTAAAAATGAAGTACAAATAATATCAACAGTACTTTCAGTTGATCAAGATTGTTCACCTGAATTAACTGCTATGTTAGCTTCATCTCTAGCAGTATCTATTTCTAAGATACCATTTAATGGTCCAATTGCAGGAGTAAAAGTAGGTAGAATAGATGGAGAATTCATTATAAATCCTACACCTGAAGAATTAGAAAAATCAGATATCGACCTAACAGTAGCAGGAACTAAAGATGCTATTAATATGGTTGAATCAAGTGCTGATCAAGTAGACGAAGAAACAATGTTAGAAGCATAAATGTTTGGACTTGATGCAGTAAAAGAACTAATTGCATTTGAAGAAGAAATAATTGATGCTATCGGAGAAGAAAAAATGGAGTATGAAACTCTAACTCCAGATGAAGATCTAGTAGCAAGAGTAACTGAAATGGCTTCTGCTAGAATGGATGAAGCATTAAGAATAAAAGACAAATTAGAAAAATATAATGCAATCGATGAATTAAAAGAGGAAGTAACTAATACTTTTGTTGAAGAAAATGAAGAATCAATGAACGAAGACGAATTAAAAGAGTTAGTTGCTAAAGTTAATATGGTATTATCTGATGTAGAATATAATCTATTTAGAAGTATCGTAGTAAAAGAAGGACAAAGAGCAGACGGTAGAAAGATGGATGAAATTAGACCATTATCTACAGATATAGATTTATTACCTAGAACTCACGGTAGTGCATTATTTACTCGTGGAGAAACACAAGCATTGTCTACTACAACTCTAGGAGCTTTAAATGAACATCAAGTAATCGATGGTCTAGGTTTAGAAGATCAAAAGAGATTTATGTTACACTATAATTTCCCTCAATTCTCAGTAGGAGAAACAGGAAGATATGGTTCACCTGGTAGAAGAGAAATAGGACATGGAGCATTAGGAGAAAAAGCACTAGCTAGAGTAATCCCATCTGAAAAAGAATTCCCATATACAATCAGAGTTGTATCAGAAATTCTAGAATCAAACGGATCATCATCTCAAGCATCAATTTGTGCTGGTTGTATGTCTCTAATGGCTGCAGGAGTTCCAATTAAAGCCCCAGTTGCAGGAATTGCTATGGGATTAATCACTCATGAAGATGATTACACAATATTAACAGACATTCAAGGAATGGAAGATCATCTAGGAGATATGGACTTTAAAGTAGCAGGAACAAAAGAAGGAATTACTGCACTTCAAATGGATATAAAAATTAAAGGAATTACAAAAGAAATCCTAAAAGAAGCACTAGCTCAAGCTAAAAAAGCAAGATTACAAATATTAGATGTAATTGCTGATCAAATTCCAGAACCTCGTAAAGAAGTATCTAAATATGCTCCTAAGATGGAAACATTTACAATTGATCCACTTAAAATTAAAGATGTTATTGGAAAAGGTGGAGAAACTATTACTAAGATTATCTGTGAAGCATCTAATGTAACTGAAGTAACTAATGTAAATGCTGTAAAAGTAGAATTAGAAGATGACGGAACTGTAATTATCTATCATCAAGACAAAGATATAATTGATAAAACTCGTAAGATGATTGAAGACATCACTCGTGAAGTTGAAAAAGGAAAAATTTATGAAGCAAAAGTTATTCGTATAGAAGAATATGGATGCTTTATAGAATTATGGCCTGGTTGTGAAGGTAGGGTACATATAGCTCAACTAGCTCATGAAAGAGGAAATAAAGTAGAAGATGTAGTTCACGTTGGAGATGAAATCTTAGTAAAAGCTTTAGGAAAAGATAAGAGAGGAAGAGAAGACTTCTCTCGTAAAGAAGCTCTACCTAAACCAGTAAGAAAAGAGAAAAAAGAAGAACCAACTGAAGAAAAAGTTGAAGAAAAAATTGAAGAACCTGTTGAAGAAACAGTAGAAGAATAAAAGTAAGTTCATTTGAATTTACTTTTTTTATTCTTTTATGATATATTAAAATAGGTGATATCATATGAGTAATTTAAATGATTTTTATAATAATAACTCAAATGGAAATAACAATAATAATAATTCGGATTCTATAAATGATTTATATAATACAAATTCTAATCAAGAATTAGAAATAGAAGATACTAGAAATCTAGTAGATGCTCCTGATGTTAATTATAAGAAAGAAATAGATAACAAACCTAGTAGGCAAATTAATGATAATTCTAATATAATAAATCAGAATAATCTACCAAATGCAAGATTTGAAAGAGAATATCATTTTGATGATGGCTCAGATAAAAAGACTATCATTAAAAATATCATTTTAATCTCAATAGTAATGATAGTAGGTTTTTTCCTTGTATACAATTATAGTGGAGTAAGAAATACATCTTCAAAACAAGAAACTCCAATAGATCAACCTACACCAGTAGAACCAACTACCCAACCAGAGCAAAGTGCTCCAGCAACTCAAGATCAACCTGTAGTACAAGAAGACGGAACAATAACACATCAAGATGACGAGGTATATTTAGAAGTTAGTACATCAAGAATGATAAATGGCTCAGGCATAGAACAAGTAGGAAAAGAAGTATTTTATAAAACAGATATTAATAGAGAAATTAATAGTAATGGAGTAAACTTTATAATAAAAAAAGTAAATAATAAAGGAGTTACAATAGTATTAAATACTGAATTAATTGATACAACTTCATCAGTAGGTTGTAGAAAAAATCTTTGCACTGTAGGAAGTGAAATAAAACTAGATGGAAAAATAACAGTTATATTTGAAACCCCAGAAAAAGAGAATAAAACAAATTATAGTTTTAATGTCTATAATATTAAATATTAACCCAAGTTTAACTTGGGTTTTTTTGTCAAAAAAAACTATTTATAGTATACTATATATGGTGAAATGATATATGTATTTAAAAGAAATAGTAACAAGCGGTTTTAAATCTTTCGCAGACAAGATAGATGTAAAGCTAGATAATGATATTACCTGTATAGTTGGACCAAATGGTTCAGGAAAAAGTAATGTAGTAGATGCAGTACGTTGGGTATTAGGAGAGCAAAGTGTTAAATCTTTAAGAGGGTCTAATTCAATGCAAGATGTAATTTTCTCAGGATCTAAAACAAGAAATCCATTAAATGTCGCATCAGTAGAATTGATATTTGATAATACAGATCATTATATAAACATCCCATATACAGAAATATCTATTAAAAGAAGAATATATCGTAGTGGTGAAAATGAATATTTTCTAAATAATGAAAAATGTCGATTAAAAGACATAACTGATGTATTAACTGATTCATCTATAGGAAAAGAATCATTTAACATAATATCTCAAGGTGAAGTAGATAGAATATTATCAAATTCATCATCTGATAGAAGAACAATTATTGAAGAAGCAGCAGGTGTATTAAAGTATAAAAAAAGAAAAGAAGAAGCTCTAAAAAAATTAGATAAAACTCATATTAATTTAGATAGAGTAAATGATATAATTACTGAATTATCTGCTCGTTTAGGCCCATTACAAGAACAAAAAGAAAAAGCATCTATTTATTTAGAAAATAAAGAAGGCTTAGATAAATATGAAATAGCACTAACTACTTATGATATAGATAATTTAAATTATTTATTAAAGAATTCAAAAGAAAAGAAAGAATCGATAGAAAAAGAAATAATAAATATATCATCTTCTAATACAAAAGAAGAAGTAGAAGGAATGTCTAAATCAAATAAATTAACTTCGTTCCAAAATGAATACAATAATTTACAAAAAGAATTAGTTAGAATAAGTAGTAAAGTTGAAACTCTAAATGGACAAAAAATTCTCTTAGAAGAGCAAAGAGCACATAATAAAGAAGATGATGAGTTACAAGAAAGATTAAGAAATATAATAGATAAAAAATCAAAAATACAAGCAAATATAGATGTAGAAAATACAAAGATTAAGAATTTATCTGATGAAAGAAAAAGTATAGATGAAAAATCTAATAAATTAGATAATGATTTAAATAATTTAAAAATAGAAAGTAATAATCTAAATAATGATTATAAAAGATTAGATAGAGAAACTATTAATTTAACTAATAAGATAGATAGTTTAAAAAGAGAAATTGAAGAAGGAGGAGAACTACCTAGAGCAGTAAAAGAAGTATTAAATACAACTTCTCTTTCTGGAATAATTAATACAATTTCAAATGTTATAGATATAGATGAAACATATTATAAATGTCTAAATGTCGCAACAAGTACTAATAAAAATTATATAATTACAACTGATGATAATGCTGCTAAAAAGGCAATTAAATATTTGAAAGACAATAATTTAGGTAGAGCAACATTCTTTCCATTAAATGTAATTAAAGAAAGAACGATTGATAAAGAAACATATTCTTTAATAGAAAAAGATCCTAATGTAGTAGGTATATTATCTGATCTATTATCTTATAATAAGAAATATGAAAATATTATAAAAAATCAATTCGGTAATATTATTATTTGTAAGAATTTAGATAGCGCTAATAATATATCTCATAAGATTAATAATAAGTATAGAATTATTACACTAGAAGGAGACCAAATAAATATAGGAGGATCTCTAACAGGAGGATCTCTATATCAAAATAGAACACTAATTACTATTAAACAAGAATTAAATAATTATAATGATAGATTAAAAATGATAAATGAAGAAAAAGATTCTATCCAAGAATTAATAAAGAAAAAAGATATAGAAGTAGCTGAAAAACAAGAAGAAGTATTTACTTTCTTCAAAGAAAAAGCTCATATCAATGAAGAAATAAATGAACAAAATAAAAAATTAGAAAGATTAATGAGTTCTTTAAAAGAAGAAGAAAATAACTTATCAAATTTAGAATCAATCTCTAATAATAAGATAGATGAAAAAGAAACTAAATTAATAGAAGAGTATAACGAAACTATTTCTGAAAAAGAAAAGATAGAATTGAATATCTCAAAATTATCTAAAGAAATATTTAATCTAAAAGATGAAATAGAAAAAATAGAAGCAAACAATAAAGAAAAGAATTCTAAATTAAAAGAATTAGAAAAAGAAAATAATAAACTAGAGTTAGATATTAATAAATATGATATGAGAATAGAGTCTTTATTGGAAGTTTTAAATGAATATGAAATATCATATGAAAAAGCAGCTCTAAACTATCATTTAGATATTGATCCAGAAGAGGCTAGAGAAAAGATAAAAAAATATAAAGAAAATATTAGAAAAATAGGAATGGTCAATTTAGATTCAATTGAAGAATTTGAAGAAGTAAATACTAGATATACATATTTGAATCAACAAAGAGAAGATTTACTAAATGCAGAAAACACACTTCTAGAAATAATGAATGATATGGATGAAGTGATGAAAGTAGAATTTAAAAAAACTTATGAAAATATCAATATTGAATTCCAAAAAGTATTTAGAGATTTATTTGGTGGAGGAAAAGCTTCTTTAGAATTAACTGATAAAGATAATTTATTAGAAACAGGAGTAGATATTATTGCTTCACCTCCAGGAAAAAAATTAACTACAATATCACTGTTATCAGGAGGAGAAAAAACTCTAACAGCAATATCTTTATTGTTCGCAATACTAAATGTTAAAACAGTTCCATTCTGTTTATTTGATGAAGTAGAGGCTGCTCTTGATGAAGCAAATGTAGAAGGCTTTGGTAATTATTTAGAAAATTATAAAGGAAAAACACAATTCTTAATAATAACACATAAAAAGAAGACTATGGAATTTGCAAAGACTTTATATGGAATAACTATGCAAGAATCAGGAGTATCAAAACTAGTAAGTGTTAATTTAGAAGAGCATAAATAAAAATGAGGACTATATAGCCCTCATTTTATCTTTATTTTTAAAAGGATTCTTTTTATCAATATGATCAAAGAACATAATTCCATTTAAATGGTCAAGTTCGTGTTGGAAAACAACTGCTAATTCTTCTCTTCCACGTACTTCTATTTTGTTTCCATCTCTATCATATGCTTCCATAGTAACTCTAGCATATCTAGGAACTATACCTTCAACATATCTATTAACACTTAAGCAACCTTCTCCTTCTTCAACATAAATTAATTCTTGAGAATTAGACTTAATTTTTGGATTAACTAATACATAAGTATCAAATTTGCCTTCTTCATATTCATGAACAACAACATAGTATCTTTTTAAAATACCAATTTGTACAGCACTTAATCCCATACCAGGTCTTAATTTATATTTCTCAGATAATTCAGGAGTCTGACTATCTTTAAGATATTTAATCATATTATCAATTGCTTTTTGGTCTTCTTTAGATAAAGGAAAAGTAACTTCTTCACTTTTTTTTCTCAATGTTTTATCATTTTCATCTAGTATATCTGCCATTTTTAACATAGGTTACACCCCTCTCAAACATTGATATTATACCCATATTTCTTTTAATTGTCAATTTACGATGATTTTACTAACACTTTTTATATAATTATAAAATTAATGATATATTATTAATAAGGTGAAAATATGTTTAAGAATTTGAAATACACAGATAAACCTTTATTAATATCAACACTAGTATTATTCATACTAGGTTTAATCATGGTCTTTTCTGCATCTAATGTAACTGCATATATGTCTAGACAGACTTCACCATATCATTATTTTTTAAATCAAGCATTATTTATTGGAGTTGGATTACTATTTTTAACACCAGTTATCTGGAAATTTAAATTAAAGGTAATTGGAAAACTGGCAATCCTAGGTTCAATAGTTTGTGCTGTTTTATTAGTATATTTGTTAGTAAGTAGTAAAGTTCAAGCTCAAAACAATGCTTTATCATGGATTGATTTAGGATTCTTCTCACTTCAACCATCAGAGTTTGTAAAAATATTTACTATTTTATCACTCGCGGTTTATTATGACGATCATAAAAAAGAACTAAATAAATTAAACCCATTAATATTACCAATAATATTATGTGTAGGAATATTTATACTTATTGCTTTAGAGCCTGACTTAGGAACAGCAATAATATATGCTTGTATAGTAGGAGCAATTTTTATGTCCGTTCCTATGTCAAAGAAATATAGAATTAGATTTTCTTTCTTAATACTAGGAATAGTTGCATTAATAGGAATAATGTTTGCATCAGGATCAGTAACAAAACTATTAAATGATAGGCAAGCGTCTCGTCTTACAGGATTCTCTAATCCATGTTCAAAATTATTAACAACAGGTAACCAAGTATGTAATGGATATATAGCGATAAACAATGGTGGACTAACTGGAGTAGGTATAGGAAAATCAACTCAAAAATATCTATATCTACCAGAACCATATACTGATTTTATATTTGACATTATAATAGAAGAACTAGGAGTATTAGTAGGAATAGTAATACTATTGTTATATATGTTAGTGTTATATAGAATACTAGCAATTGGTAGACAATCAAGTTCTAATACCGGAGCAATTGTTTGTTATGGAGTAGCAATTTATATATTCTTGCATATTGCAGTTAATCTAACAGGTATTTTAGGATTAGTACCACTAACAGGAGTACCTCTACCATTTATGAGTTATGGAGGAAGCTTCACAATATGCTTAATTATTGCTCTAGCAGCAGTACAAAAAGTAGCTATAGAAAACAAAAAATCACAATAGGAGTAGTACTCCTATTGTTTTATTTATATTGACTATTTCCCTAAAATTTGCTATAATATGTCGTGATTGTTATAAAGGGAGAGCATGAAAATGGCTAAAAATATCAAAAAATTTAGAAAGGATCTTGAACAAATAATTACTACATCAAAAGACATATATATATTAGGTCATAATGACCCGGATTTTGATGCAATAGGATCAGCAATAGGTATTGCTAAAATATGTCAAATACTAAAAAAAGACCCATATATAGTAATTAAAGAAGACAATGCTAGATTACAACCAAAAGTAAAAGCAGTTAAAGATGAGAATAATTCTAGATTCAATTTCATTAATGTAGAACAATTCTTAGATGATTTAACTTTATTAATACCTAGAGAGAGTCTTATGGATTATATTGAAGCAGATGATGTAACAAGAAGAGAAATATTACAAAGAGTAAAATTGAAAAAT
>JAEEGL011749194.1_pt1 | contig 21987 bp, 18 predicted proteins | sample 9134231 | NCBI WGS metagenome assembly JAEEGL01 (sample SAMN16246548, study PRJNA631951) | gut metagenome | biome: gut microbiome; feature: rumen; material: fiber-attached | host: Bos | place: Iran: Karaj | collected 2018-10 | reverse complement strand
GCCCCGAACGATATCTCCGTGCAGTTAACGCACAGGGACGTCTATCTGGACTTTTTCAAAGACAAGAAGGAAAAGATTCTCTCGTTGCGAAGCGGGCAGCCGTTATGGTTCAAGGACAACGGGTTCTACTCGGCAGCGGGCGACTGCGTGGGAGTTCTGTCTGCGAAAAAGCGCAACGAACTGCAGGAGCTCTATCGGCAAGGATTCACGGTCTATGCGGCGGAGGTGGCTTTTGTGGCAGCCTGGCGCGGCGAGAACGACACCGTGGAGTCGGCGGTGATGCTACCGAGGATGCAGCTGCGGCGGTGACACAGAACCCCTTCGCCAAAAAAATTTCCTCCCCTACTGCAACCTTTTCAACTTTCCGTGTCTTATAGTGCGGAAAAACATTATTTTTGCCGTGCTGTTTCCCCATTGCGGCGTTCTCCGGACTTCGCGCCGTTTATGGCAGCAGCACGGAAAGAAAAACAGAGAAGTCCCCATAAAATGATGAAAAAAATCACCACCTTGCTGCTGACCTTTCTGGCTTTCGCCGGGTACAGTCAGGCCCAAACCGATGTGCTCTCCGCGGCGCAGAAGCTGATCGACACGAAAAAGTACGAGTCCGCGTACGTCCTGCTGGACAAGGACGACCCCGACAACGAGAAACCCGATGTCGCGCTTATGAAAGAGGACATCGTGCTCAACTACTTCGTTTCCAGCATGATGCATCAGTTCTTCGCACTCAAAGACCTGAAAAAGAACGAGGATGTCATGGATTATCGCGGTAAAAACGGCTCGTTCAGCATGTTCTCGTTTCCAGTCGACAGCGTCCTGCTCAAACTGATTGCCGCCTACCCGGACAACTGCAAGCTGTACCGCGGTCTCGCGTTCTACTATAATGAGGTGCTGAACAAGTACGGCGGATACTGGCTTATGGACGAGGAGGAACTGACGCAAAAGATCATCGACAACAGCAAGAAAGCCATCGACGGCGGATGCGGGGACTACGTCACCTACCACAACATGGGAGTGGCACTGCTGACGCAGGAGGAAACCGCTCAGAGCATCCCGTACCTCAAGAAGGCCACCGAACTGGAACCCAAAAAGGCGGACGCACACTACAACTTGGCCTACGCCTACCTGTTCACGGACCAGCTCGACAACGCGTTCCCGCAAGCCAAGGCCTCCTACGACCTCTACAAGGACAAAGACCTCAAGGGGGACGCTGCCCGCATGACCGGACAAATCCTGATGGAAAAGGGCGACTACCGCAATGCCTTGAAATACTTTGAAACAGCGGACAAACTCATTCCGGACGACTACTACAATCTGTCGCCCCTGCTGCGCCTCTACTTAGTCACCGGCAACTCAAAAGCCCCCTCGACGGCCAAGAAACTGTTCGAACTCGCCCCCGAGAATCCGACCATCTACCAGGCCATGATCGAAGCCTACCGATTTGCCGGCAAAGAGCCCGAACTCGTCCGTTTTTACAAGGCGCAACTGCCGAAATACGTGAACAACGACAAGGTTTTCGGCAACCTGCACTTCTACCTCGGCACTCTTGCGATGGAGCACGACAAAGCCGCCGCCAAGGAGTATTTCCTGAAAGCCAGAGTGATTTTCGGGCACGTGTACGACAAAGACCACTACGTGTTCGGGGTGATCGACGACGCACTCGAGGGACTCTGACATTCCTGGTGCCTTTCCCGCAAACGGAACGGTCAACAGTCCAAAGCCGAAAAACCGGCAGCAATTTTCCCGCCCAACCTAATGGAATTTTTTGTATATTTGCAAGTTTTTTGAGAAAAAAGTAAAACCATTAATAATGAGCGAGTTAGAGAATAAGACTGTGAACGAAGAAACCTATAGTGCGGGTAATATTCAGATTTTGGAAGGCCTGGAAGCCGTACGCAAACGCCCCGCCATGTACATCGGCGATGTCAGCGACCGCGGTCTGCACCATCTGGTCAACGAGGTGGTTGACAACTCCATCGACGAGGCCCTCGCAGGATTCTGCAACAACATAGAGGTCAAAATATTGGAAGGCAACGCGATAAGCGTCCTTGACAACGGTCGTGGCATCCCCACGGACATGCATCCCAAGGAGAAACGCTCCGCCCTGGAGGTCGTCATGACCGTCCTGCACGCCGGCGGCAAGTTCAACAAGGATTCCTACAAGGTCTCCGGCGGCCTGCACGGTGTCGGCGTCTCCTGCGTGAACGCCCTCTCCAAGCACCTCACCGCCGAAGTTTTCCGCGAAGGCAAGCACTTCATCCAGGAGTACGAATACGGCAAACCGCTTTACCCTGTGAAAGTGGTCGGCGAGAGCGACTACCGCGGCACCAAGGTCACCTTCCTGCCCGACGACACCATCTTCCACACCACCGTGTATGAGTTCGACCGTTTGGCGCACCGCCTCAAGGAGTTAGCCTACCTGAACAAGGGCATCCACATCTCCATCGAGGACCTTCGCAAAACCGACGAGAACGGCGAGCACCCCAAGGAGGTCTATTATTCTGAAAACGGTCTGCGCGATTTCATCATGCACCTCGACGAGGGCCGCACCAAAATCACCTCGCAGCCCATCTACGTGGAAGGCGAACGCCAGGGCGTGCCGATCGAGGTGGCCATGCAGTACAACGACTCCTTCACCGAGAACATCCACTCCTACGTCAACAACATCAATACCAGAGAGGGCGGCACCCACCTCACGGGCTTCCGGCAGGCACTCACCCGCACCCTCAAGAAATATGCCGACGACAACAAGCTGCTCGACAAGCTCGAAAAGAGCAAAATCGAGATTTCCGGCGACGACTTCCGCGAAGGCCTCACCGCCATCATCTCCGTGAAAGTGGCTGAGCCCCAGTTCGAAGGGCAGACCAAGACCAAGCTCGGAAACAGCGAAATCGCCGGTGTGGTGAACCAGATGGTGGGCGAAATGCTGACCAACTATCTGGAAGAGAACCCGAAAGACGCGAAGACCATCGTCGATAAAGTGGTATTGGCCGCCCAAGCCCGTCACGCTGCCCGCAAGGCGCGTGAGCTCGTGCAGCGCAAGACCGCCTTCAGCGGTTCCGGACTGCCCGGCAAGTTGGCCGACTGTTCCTCCAAAGACGCCAGCAAATGCGAGCTCTTCCTCGTCGAGGGTGACTCCGCAGGCGGAACCGCAAAACAGGGCCGCGACAGCCACTTCCAGGCCATCCTCCCCTTGCGAGGCAAGATCCTCAACGTGGAGAAAGCCATGCAGCACCGCATCTTCGAGAGCGAGGAAATCCGCAATATCTACACCGCTTTGGGCGTGACCATCGGCACCGAAGACGACAACAAAGCGCTGAACATCTCCAAGTTACGTTACCACAAGGTGATTATCATGACCGATGCCGATGTCGACGGCAGCCATATTGCAGCCTTGATCCTGACCTTTTTCTTCCGCTACATGCGCGAACTGATCGAGCAAGGCCACGTCTATCTGGCCACCCCGCCGTTATACGGCGTCAAGAAGGGCGACAAACTGCAATACGCCTGGACCGACGAGCAACGCGACCAGCTCACAGCAGAGGCTTCCGCCGGCGGACGCAAAGTCCACGTGCAGCGCTACAAAGGTCTCGGTGAAATGAAGGACGACCAGTTGTGGGACACCACGATGGACCCCGCCAACCGTCTGCTCCGCCAGGTCACCATCGAGAACGCCGCCGAAGCCGACCGCATCTTCTCCATGCTCATGGGAGACGAGGTGCCGCCGCGCCGCGAGTTCATCGAACAGAACGCCACCTACGCGAACATCGATGCTTAATCCAATTCAGAATTAAGAATGCAGAATTAAGAATTATATTATTCCTTGATCAGTCCCGGCAGGGACAAGAGCTTGGTAGAACAACGTTTCATACGAGATTGAACCATCATGGAAGAACCCGAAGCAATCATCAACAACGAGCCCGAAGTCACCACGACAGAGAACGAACAACCCACGCAGGAGACGACCATCCCTGCGGATGTCATCTCGTTCAAGCACGTGAACATCGCGCACAGAAAGCTGCTGGTGCTCTCCGACATCAGCTTCACCATCAAGCAAGGAGAGTTTGTTTACCTGATCGGCAAAACCGGTTCCGGAAAATCCTCCATCCTCAAAACCCTCATCGCCGAATTGAAACCAGAAGGCGAAGAGGCCTCCATGCTCGGCTATGACCTGCTGAAGCTCAAAACCAAACAGATCCCCGAACTGCGCAAGAAAATCGGAATGGTGTTCCAGGACTACCAGCTGCTGCAGGACCGCACAGTCATCGAAAACCTCATGTTCGTGCTTCGAGCCACCCAATGGAAAGACAAGAACGCCATGCTCAACCGCTGCGAGGAGGTCCTCGCTTTGGTAGGATTGGAGACGAAAGACTTCAAACTGCCCTCACAACTCTCCGGCGGCGAACAGCAGCGCGTCTGCATTGCCCGCGCCCTGCTCAACAGCCCTGACCTGATCCTCGCCGACGAGCCCACCGGCAGCCTCGACCCCATCACCGCCGAGGAGATCTTCCAGACTTTCCACCACATCAACCAGACCGGCACCACCGTGCTGATGGCCACTCACAACTTCTCGATGATTGACAAGTTCCCCTCCCGCGCAATCTGCATCGAGGACGGAAAACTGATTGATTCGCTGGTTTAAGACAACGGAACGAATCAAACACGTAAAAAACCGCCTGTACAAGTCAATGTCAGGGCTAAATTATCGTCTAACAACCAACCGAAATGATTTCGATATTAATCCCAACATATAATACAAACCTGCATCCGCTGGTCTCGGAACTGCAAGCACAGCTGATAGCGAATCATACCAAATATGAGATTATCATCGCCGATGACGCGTCGTCGGACACGTCGGTGCGAGCTCACAATGCATTGCTGGCGGAACAGGAACATGTGCAGTACATCCAATACGAACAGAACATCGGCCGATCCAAAATACGCAACAGTCTGGCCGATGCCGCGACCTACCCTACCCTGCTGTTCATGGACTGCGACGCCCGGGTGAAAAGCGACGACTATATCGCGAAATATCTTCGTTTTTTGGAAGAGAAGCATCTGACCGGCACCGATTTTGTGGTTCTGGGAGGGCTGAGCTACCGTGAAATGCAACCCGAAAAGACCAAACTGCTGCGCTACCGCTACGGCATCAAGCGGGAAGTGCGTCCGGCATACGAACGGAACCGGGATCCGTATCGGGCGTTCACACCGTTCAACATGCTGATTTCCAAATCCGTGTTTGAGAAATGCAGATTCGAAGAGAGCCTCAAACAGTATGGATACGAGGACACCTTTTTCGGCATAGGGCTCAAAAAATGCGGCATCCCCGTCTATCACATCGACAATGAGCTTTATCACGAAGGCATCGACACCAACGAACTGCTTCTCAACAAAGTGGCCGCCGGAGTCGCCAATCTTGTCAATTTGCAATCCCACAACAAATTAGACGACAAATTCATGGAGGTAAGCACGTTGCTTTCCACTTATCAGCGTCTAAAGAAAACATTGACGGGGAGATTCACCTTGTCGTTTCTGGATAAAATCCGGCAACCGCTGAGAAACATTTCATCCACATATAACAGTTTGGTTTTCTTAGACTTATACAAGCTCGCGGTGATGCATAACCTCTTGAATTCCGATGAATAAACGATAAGAAAAAAAATACAGATCAGCTCAACAATCTGTATTTTTTTTTACTTTTGCACTTTCAAACATCATTAAAATTTTAACGCTATGGGATTTTTTAAAGAATTCAAGGAATTTGCAATGAAAGGCAATGTCATGGACATGGCCATCGGTGTGATTATCGGCGGTGCCTTCGGTAAAATTGTCACCTCTTTGGTGAATGACATCCTGATGCCGCTCGTCGGTGCGCTCATCGGCAACGTCAACTTCACCACACTGTCACTGACCCTCCGCACCCCGAAGCTCAACGACGCCGGCGAAGTCGTGAAAGAGGCCGTCACACTCAACTACGGCAACTTCATCCAAGTGACCATCGACTTCCTGATCGTGGCTCTGTGTATCTTCCTCGTGATGAAGGGAATCAACAAGGCCTCCAACTTGATGAAGAAAGAGCAAGAAGAGGCTCCGGCACCCGCTCCCGAACCAAGTGCAGAAGAGAAACTTCTCACCGAGATCCGCGACCTGCTGAAGGAGAAATAAACCGACAAGCAATCCCTTTAAAGAAAAAGCCCGGGCATGATGTCCGGGCTTTTTTTGACTTTGACTTCCGCCATTCCCAAGCCCCTAAGCCTGCAAATCCTAAACTCTATCAACAACATACCTCTTCTGTCCGAACGCCATCAACACGCCACGGAAGGTCAGGAAGAAGATGAAGGCGCACCAGATGGCGTGGTTCCCCCAGCGGGCGACGAAGGCGTAATAGACCGCGAAGAAGACGGCCGTGGCCACGAACATCACATTGCGCATAGGGGCGGAGGCCGTCGCACCGATGTAGATGCCGTCGTAGATAAAGGCGGCAAAACCGGTGAAGGGCAGCAGGTAGGTCCAAAACATGTATTGCAAGGAGGTCTGGATAACCGTTTCGTCGCTGGAGAGGAGGCGCAAGAGCGGCTCTCCGGCCAAGACGAACAGCAACGTGAAGGAAACCGCCAATCCGGCGCCCCAACAGAGCAGATAACGGATGGTGAGGCGGAGACGTGGCTTGTCCTGCGCCCCGACATACTTGCCCACGAGCGACTCGCCCGCGTAGGCGAAGCCGTCCATGACATAGGAGGTGAGCGTGAAGAGCTGCATCAGCAGGGTGTTGGCAGCCAGGATCTCCTCCCCGAAATGAGCGGAGATGTAGGGAATGAAGGTGAAAACCGCGATAAAGCACAGCGAACGGAGGAAAATGTCGGCGTTCACCTTGAAGAAACGGACCATTTTGCGCAATTGCAAAGCGGGTTTCCAACGAATGTCCTTCCAAAGATGCCCGTAACGGCGAATCCATATCGCGACAGCCAGAAACAGACCGCTGTACTGCGCCGCCACAGTGCCCCAGGCCACCCCAGAAATATCGGCGTGAAGAACATAGACAAACAGCAAGCTGCACAGGATGTTGACCACGTTCATCAGAGTGGCGATCCACATAGGAGAGCTGGCATTCTGCATCCCCAAGAACCACCCTTTGAACACAAAAATACTGATGGTGGCCGGAGCCGCCCATATCCGAATAGAGAAATAGGTCAGCATCAAGCCTATTGTCGCCGGGGAGCTGTCGATCCATTTTTGGCAAAGAGAGGCTATCGGCCTCTGTAAGAGGATGATGAGCAGGGCCGACGACAACGCGATGGCAATTCCGCGCACCAATACATTGAGATACTCCGTCTTGTCCTCTGCTCCATACGCCTGCGCCGTCATGCCCGACGTGCCGGCCCGCAGGAAACCGAAATTCCAGTAAATCAGGTTGAAAACCATCGTTCCGAGCGCAATGGCCGCGATATAGGAGGCGTTTCCGATATGCCCCACAATCGCCACATCCACCATGCCCAGAAGAGGGACTGTGATGTTGGTGATGATGCTGGGAAGGGAAATTCGGAGGATTTCTCGGTTCATCCTATTCTTTGGGCTTCTCGGTATTGAACAGGGCTTTCACGAGTTTCGCGTCGTTGCCTTCGGAGTAGATCTCCTCGTCGGGGGCCGGGTTGACTTTGATGGTGATGGCGTCTTCGCTGTCTTCCACGGGACGGTAACTCACAATCGCATCCATGGCGATGATATAGCGCGGATTGACCTTCACAAAGACGGTATAATCAATCCATCGTTCCACCTCTTCCATGGTTTCGTCGATGGAGAGCTTGTTGCCGTTTTTCAGCACGACCGTCATCCTGTCGCGGTTTTTCACGAAATAGGCCACAAGTTCCTGTTTCAGCTTCTGTCCCACCCCTTTCTGGTACATATAGATGTAGGTGTTCACCAAACGTTGGTTTTTATAGACCGTGGTGGAACGGATCTTGCCGTTCACATCGTATGCGTGCCACTCGCCATCGCGCCATCCGTTGTGGTAATCACCTGTCATTGAAATATTTCCATTCGGATAATAGGCAGTGCTCCTCCCATTGGTCTTCCCCCCCACATAATTCGCCTCCAGTTGCACCTGGCCATTCAGGTAATAGGATTTGGAGACCCCGTTTCGTTTGTTGTTCTGGTAGTCGGACTCCTCCAACATCACCCCGGAAGTCGAATAGGTTTGCCACAAGCCATGTCGGTTGCCCTCCTTGTAGTTCTCCACCTTGATCAGGGTGTCCCTGTCGGAATAGTAGCGCCACTCGCCGTCCTTCTGCTGGTCTATGTAGGCACCTTCCGAGGCTTTGCGCCCGTTTTCGTGATACATGGTCGTGCGCACCTTGTGCACGCCCTGCACGAACTCGGTGACGCTCTTCAGCTTGCCGTCGGCATAGTAATATTTGAACGTACCAAAGGGGACATCGTCCTTGAACTGTCCTTCGTACATCAACTTACCGTTCTCGTATTTCTTCCAAACGCCCTGTTTCTTTCCGTTCTTGTCTTTCACATTGATGCGGTCCTGCGAAAACACCAAAAACGGGATCAACAAACAAAACGTGATAATAACAAATCTTTTCATTCTTCCAGGCTTTACCCCCTGCCAGGGCTCAAAGAAATATTACAATAACCAATAACCAATAACCAATAACCATTATCGCACCTTTTCCCGGAGGTCGAATCCACCGGTAACCTCGAAAATCCTGTGCACTTCCGCCATGTCCTCGTGGGGAATGGTGCGGAGAGCACCGGCACCTTCCCCGTGGTAATTGGCGCCCAGTTTCGGGGCCAATTCCTCAATATTGTCCACATACCAGCGCCAGACAGGTCCCTGCTCCACATGCTTGTCGGGATCCACGCGGTCCGGATGCACACAATAGCCGATATCGAGGATGTTCTGCGCTATGCCGTTCATCAGTTCCACCTGCTGGCGGCCCATCTCGCTGTCGCGGAAATAGCCGGTCTCCTGGGAGACTTTTCGCAACACGTTGATGATTTCGCCGGGGGCGTTGCCGCGCGGACAACGAGGCTTGCAGGACATGCATTGTCCGCAGTACCAGATGGTTTCGGAACGCAGGAGACTCTCGATGGTCTCTTCGTCGTTGCGTTGCACGAGGTCGCAGATGCGGCGCGGGTCATAGTCGTAGAATTCCGCCGCCGGGCACACAGCCGTGCACATGCCGCAGTTCATGCAGGCATGGAGCGCCTCTTCGTAACGCAAGTCTTTCTTTATCAGATCGATAAGATTACCCATTTCAGTCGAATTTCACTCGGTTCAGTTTCATCAGTTTGAACAGGAACGTCGGCAATGCTTTCGACCGGTCACGATTCATCAAGTTTAAGCAGAGGTTGAATCTGTTGCTAATCGGGATTTTATGGATTTCCACGAACTCGATCAGGGTGCCGTCGGGGTCCTCGATGTAGGTGAAATGGCCGGAAGCAAGGCCCATGTCGAAGTCGCCGTCGCCAGGACAACTATCCACCGTGAAAGGATGGCCGAGCGACTGACAATGTTTCTCCAGTGCGCGCATATTGACCACATCGTAACAGATCTGGATAAAGCCGGGGTCGCCCCACTGACGGGGTTTCTCGAAAATCTTGCGCGGTTCGCGGTCGATGGCCTGGACCAGTTCGATGGTACTGTTGCCGTACATGTTCACGAACGGTCCTTGGAAGGGCTGGGAGCGGCCCAACAGCACACGCCTGTAGTGCTGGGTGCCGCCACGAAGGGTCTGCCAGTCACTGAAAGTGCCGTCCTTGTCGTAAACCACTGTGTCGTAGCCCAATATATCGCGATAAACGGACAAGGCCTTGTCGATGTCGGAAACGCCGATCATCGCACCGACCACACCACCGGAATAGCGTTTCTCGTCAATAAAGATGTAGTTGTCCTCCACCACCTGGAAAAGATTCCCGCTGGGGTCGTGAACATAGAAGGTGGGAAGGCCCTGCGGATCGGTGAATATTTGCGACACGTTTTGGTATTTGGCCGCCAGTTCCGCATGATAGGCGGAGATGTTATGGGATTTGATCTTGGCACAGAAGACACCGAGGTCGCCGACCTGCACGTCAAATGCGACGGGCAGAGGCTTGCGCTCCGAATACTGCCAGATCTCAAAACCGCCGCCGCCCTGCAGGTTGGCCGCTATGCAAGCGTGCCGCTTTTCGGGTTTGTTGCCCGTATAGGGAAGCATCCTTTCCGCCACCGTGTCATCCTCCAGAATCCGGACATTCATCTGAAACATGTCGGCATACCACTTCCACGACGCCACCATATCCTCCGTGCCTATGCCAATTTGTTGAATACCAACAAGATAATAATTATCCATAATACTAAACTTTAAGCGGCAAATATACACTTTTTATTAAAAAAGGCCGCCCGGAAAGACAGCCTTTTAAATTATTTATTACCTATAAAATATCACTGATGTTTGTCGTATTGTTGGTAAACCGAATTCTGACTGATGAACTCCGGAACAAACTCCTTCATCTTCTTGATCATCTCTGGAATCTGCACAAAAATAGACTTCTCCTCCATATCCTCCACGGCTTCCAGCGCCTCTTTGTAGTCATATTTACGCACTTTGGCGATGAAAATGCGGTTGTGCTCGGTCTCGATCGTGTTCTCCTTGTTGGAAAGCACCTCTTCGTACAGTTTCTCACCGGGACGCAGGCCCACATACTCGATCTCGATATCCTCGCCGAGCTTCAGACCGGCCAGGTTGATCATACGCTTGGCCAGATCGTCGATCTTCACGGATTCACCCATGTCGAAGACGAAAATCTGGGTGCCGGTACTGATCGTGGCAGCCTCCATCACCAAACGGCAGGCTTCGGGGATGGTCATGAAGAACCTGGTGATATTGGGGTCGGTGACCGTCACCGGGCCGCCCTTCTCTATCTGTTCTCTGAAACGCGGGATCACAGAGCCGTTGGAACCCAAGACGTTGCCGAAACGAGTGGTCACAAATGTGGTCTTTCCCTGAATTTCGCCGCGTTCGATGGCCAATCCCAACGACTGCACGTAGATTTCGGCGATTCTCTTGGAACAGCCCATCACATTGGTGGGGTTCACAGCCTTGTCGGTGGAAATCATCACCATCTTCTCGACGCCGTACTCGATACATTTGTCGGCCACCGTGTGCGTGCCGTGCACATTGACGCGGACGGCCTCGCAGGGGTTCTCCTCCATAAGCGGCACATGCTTGTATGCAGCGGCATGGAAGACGATCTGCGGGTGGAACTTGCGGAAAGCGTAATCCACGCGGGGACTTTGCCGCACATCGCCGATGACCGGGACAAACGACAGGTTCGGGAACTTCTCTTCCAACTCCAGACGGATATTGTGCATCGGCGTCTCGGCATTGTCGAAGAGCACCAGCTGCTTCACCCCGAATCCGGCCAGCTGACGGCAGAGTTCGGAGCCGATGGAGCCCGCCGCGCCCGTCACCATCACCACCTTGTCCTTGAAATTGGCGATGATGGCATCCATGGAAATCTTGATCTCCTCGCGACCCAGCAGGTCCTCGATCTTGACGTTACGGACATTCTTATGCGTGAAATTGCCCGACATCACATCGATGTTCGGGATGATGAGCTGACGCACATGGAGGTCGGAACAGACCTTCACCAGTCCGTCGCGCTCGTTCTTGGCATCCACCTCCGAAGTGAAAAGCACCGCATCCACATCATATTCGTTGATGATCTGCTCGAAACGCTTCACATCGTCATAGTTGAACACCGGATAGTCCGCAATTCGCAGATTCTCGGGCTGTTTGTCGGTTGACACCATGCCCACCACCTGATAATGGGTGGAATTCTCCAGCCGGACGATGGCGGCCAACGTCTTGTCGGAGGTTCCGAACAGAAGCACCCGCTGGCAGTTACGCTTGGCCACCTGCTTGTTCAGGAAGAATCGGTAAGCGACAATCATCACCAGACGGACACCGAGCAAAAACAGCACCGTGAGGACAAAATCGGCGAAAAGGGCAAACACCACACCGGCATACAGCTTCTGATACGCGACCGTCATCACCAAGGCCATCATCACCACTTTGAATCCGGCCTCTTCCATGAAACAAATCATGTCGAAATACTTCAAATGCCTGATAATCAGTTTATGCCCTTTGAAGACGAGCATGGCAATCACAAAGGCCGCGAGGGATGAAAGCATCCATATCAGGGCGAACCGGCCGCTGGCATAGAAGGTGCCCCGAACATAACCCAGGGCGAGCAGAGCGAGCAACGATGCCGCCAATGAATTCACACAATCCAGCAAAAATATCAATCTCGAATCCAAAAATGTCGAAATCTTGCCGGCCAGTCTGTCGATTATATTTGCCATATTCTACAATTATTATCTATAACAAACACTAAGTCACCCAGTTACAAAGTTCATCATCATCAAATCGCAGCGAGTCACACTCTATCAAATCCAAAATGCAAAGCTATAAAATATTTTTTTGTGCGTTCCACTTTTTTCAAAAAAAAATGACACCCTTGTTGTTGATTTTTTATGTTATTTTTGCATCGCAAAATCAAAAGTCTGACAAATTAACAAAAAGAATTGATATACAGATTATTATGAAAAAAACTATCTCTTTGATGATTTCCATTTTCGCGTTGGCAAGCCTTACGGTTTGTGCACAAAGCGACGATCCTGTGTTGATGACGGTGGGCAATGAGAAGGTCACAAAATCCGAGTTCATCAAGGCATATCAAAAAAACAGCTCCTTGAGCGAGGCCACGGAAGCGGACCTGCGGGATTATCTGAGACTCTACATGGACTACCGCATGAAAGTACAGGAAGCCAAGGCGTTGAAACTGGACACGGCACAGAGTTTTCAGAAAGAGTGGGCATCCTACAAGAACCAATATGCGCAACAATATCTGATTGACACCGAAGTGAGCGACCAGTTGCTGGCCGAGACGGCCGAACGCGCCCGCTACCACGTCCGCGCCTCCCACATCCTGATCAGCGTGCCCGAGGACGCCAGCCCCAAAGACACCCTGGCCGCCTACCACAAAATCATGAAAATCAGAGAGGAGATTGTCAACGGGCTCGACTTCGGCGAGGCAGCGGTCCTCTACTCCGACGACCAATCCGCCCGCGATTACGTCAACCCGCAGAGCCACCGCCTGATGCACGGAAACCGCGGCGACATCGGCTATTTCTCCGTGCTGGAGATGATCTACCCCTTCGAAACGATGGCCTACAACACCCCTGTCGGACAGATTTCGCAACCGGTGCGCACCCAATTCGGATATCACCTTGTGTATGTGCAAGACAAGATTCCCGCTATCGCCAAACTGTATGTGTCACAGATATTTATCAACGACAGCAATGCGCTGGACTCCAAGGTGGACCACAACGTCTCCCTGCAGAAATGCGCGCTCATCAAGCATAAGTATTCGCAAGGGGTCTCCTTCGACAGCCTTGCCGCGCAATTTTCCGAGGACAAAGCGACGAGAAATTCCGGCGGCCGCATGGAACCGTTCACCCCGAACCGCCGCCCCGGCAACTACATCCAAGCCGCCATCAACCTGAAGCCCGGCCAAATCTCCGACCCTGTGCCCTCCGTCATCGGCTGGCATATCCTCAAGCTGGACTCCATCGTCTATACCACCGTCAACGACGAGTTCATCTATATGCTTAAGAACCGTTTGGGTCGCGACACCCGTTCCAAGAAGAGCAAGGCCTCGCTGGTCGAGAAGCTGAAAGTGGAGTACAACTACGAGGAGAAAGGCAAGAAAGCGGCCATGAAATTCCTGCAGAAGAACATCACCGAGAACTACTTCCAGACCAAGAGCGTGGCCATCGACTCCATCAAGGGCATCGAGAAGCTGAAACCGATGTGCTCGTTCGCCGACAAACAGCTCACCGCGCAGGATTTCGGCAAGTACCTCGCCCGCTTCCAAGGCAAACAGCTGACGGGCACCGTGGCCGCATTCCTCGATCAAGAATTCCAGAATTTCGTGAGTGAAAACATGTTACGCTATGAAAGCACGCAGCTGATGACGAAATACCCCGAGTATCGCGACGTGGTGAACGAAGTGTACGACGGTCTCATGATTTACGAAATCAACTCCGCGAAAGTGTGGAACGCCGCCATCCAAGACACTGTCGGCGCCGAGCGTCTCTACGAAGAGATCAAGTCCCAGTTCGCCACCGGCGACTCGCTGAACCCCTACAAGCCGTTCAACGACGTGCGTGCCGTGGTCATCAGCAAATACCAAGACATCCTGGAGAAACAGTGGGTGGCCGAGCTGCACCAAAAATATCCGGTGAAGCTGAACGAGGAGGTTTTCCGTTCCATCTTGAAGAAGTAACGTGAAGAGAACCAGTATCATACTCTGTATCCTCATCGTCTTTTGCACGGGTTGCCGGAAGAAAGACGACCCTATGGTTGCGCAGGTTTACCAGTATAAGCTCTACGCCTCCGAGGTGCGCTCCGGCATGCCCGTCGGATTGTCCGCCGACGACAGCTTGGCCATGGCGCGCGACTACATCGACAACTGGGTGAAGGAGAAATTAGTGCTGCACGAAGCCGAAAAGCATCTCACCCCGCGTGAAAAGAACTTCGACAAGGAGATGACCGAATATCGCAACTCTTTGTTAATCAACAGATATTACGAGAAACTTTGGCAGCGGGACACCCTGGGGAACAGGGTGACTTCGCGCGAGATTTCGGAATTCGCCCGTTCGTTGGACAGCCGCTACACCGTGGACAAGGAGATCGTGAGGGTCAACTACGCGAAAATCCCCACCCAACACCCCGCCCTCGCCCGTGCAAAGGAGATTCTTTTCAACGAGAGCCGCCGCGACGAGGAGAAGGAGACGCTGGTGAGCCTGCTGGGCGACACCATCGAATACCTTCTGGAGGACGACGAATGGCTCTATCTGGACGACTTGCAGAACGAGGTCGCCTTCCAGATTGACGCCGAGAAAGCGGCTCAGAAAGGGGAGATTGTCAGAATCGAAAAGGAGGTGGGCGACAACACCATCCTGCTGGTGATTCTGGACTACCGCTCGCAACGTTCCGTGAATGAGACCAAAGAGGAGCGCGCCGCCGCCGGAATGCTCCTGATGAACCAGCGCAAAGCGGAATACATCAACCGGTATATCCAAGAACTGTATGACAAGGCGGTGAAAGCCGGGGAGATCGTGCAATGAAACCGCAAATCAAAAAAAAAGATACTATGACCGTTAAAATATACAATCAATCCAACAATCCGTTGCCGGCGTACGCATCAGAGTGTGCGGCGGGCATGGACTTGCGGGCGAACCTGACAGAGCCCGTGGTGTTGCAACCCATGGAGAGGAAGCTGATTCCGACCGGCTTGTTCATGGAGCTCCCGCCGGACTGCGAGGCGCAGATCCGCCCCCGAAGCGGTCTGGCCCTCAAACACGGCATCACGGTGCTCAACAGTCCGGGCACCATCGACGCCGACTACCGCGGCGAGGTTTGCGTGATCCTGGTCAACCTCTCGCAAGAGCCGTTCGAGATCCGGCATGGCGAACGCATCGCACAGATGGTCATCGCCCAGTTCCGGCAAATGGAGCTTCTCGAGGTCTCCTCGAAAGAAGAACTCTCCGACACAGAACGCGGTGCCGGCGGCTTCGGTCACAGCGGCAAACAATAATCCCGAATGACAATGAAAAAATTCCTGCTTTTCATCGTTTGTGCGGCATTGACGGCCGGCTTGAACGCCCAATCCGGGAAAAAAGTGCGGAAAACCGCATCCAACAGCAAAGAGGCGGTCACGCAGCGTCAGATTTCCAGCCGTTTCAACCAAGGGCTGCGCTCCTTCTACACCGCGCAGTACGAAGAGGCCATGCAGCAATTCTCCGGCATCCTCTCCGACGCGCCCAAACACGCCCCCTCATACATCATGCTCGGACGCATCCACGCGGAGAGAAAGCAGTATTCTGAGGCCGAGAACGCCTTCAAACAGGCTGTCAAGCTGGACAAGAACAATATCTGGTATCAAGTCGAGCTGGCAAAATACTACATAAACATCGCGGACTACAAAGACGCACTGCCTTATTGGGAGAAGATATGCCAAAAGATACCTGACAGCGAGGTCTATCTGGAACGCCTTTACATGTGCTACTCGATATGCCAGATGAACGAGAAGGCCATTGAAGTTCGCGAACGCCTGGCAAAGCTGACCGGGGAGACAGAGACTGTCGAAGAGTCCACCCCTGAAACACCCGACAACGGAAACCATAAAGAGGCAGGGATGAAATTGTTGGCGGAGAAGAACTATGCACAGGCGGTTCTCGCCCTCGAGACGGCGTTGCTCCAAGACGACACCGACCACGACCTCTGGGTCGCCTTCGCGGAAGCCGCGGACAAGGCGCAGCAATGGCAGAAGTTCACCCCATACGAAGAGGAGCTGACCACCCTGTTCCCGCAATCCTCCGCCCTCCTGACGGCCCTGGCCCAGTCTTTCCTGAAGACCGGCAAGCCCGAAAAAGCCGTGGAATATTTCCAACAGGCCCGCGCCTTCGCCTTCGACGCCGATCTCATGCAGGAGATCCGCAAAGGACTTTTCAATGCGTACACCGCCATGGGGGACACGGAAAGTGCCGAACGGTACCGGTAACCCTCTGCGAGACGCGGAAGGCAAAGAAAAATAGTGTATCTTTGCACCCTGAAAAAAAGAGAGACTATGAAGTTCTATAATGATGATAATGAGGAAGATGAATTCACCGAAGAGGAAATCACGCTGGCGAACGGATTCTGTGAAGCCTGTGACAGGGGGATCACCAAATCGTACAACGAGGCGGAGTACGACATCATCATCTCAAACCTAATGTTCTCTCAAAAAGGCGATTACCTCAAAAAAGCCATCGCCGGTGCGAGAAAAGCATTCCCCGAAGACCCAGAATTTGCCATCTGGCAGGCCCGATTCTACATCTGGAACGACCAGAAGGAAGAGGCGCAGCGCTTCATCCAGACGGCATTGCGGCGCTATCCGCCCTCCGCGGAACTCTACGAAGAGATTGCATTCATGGCCTATACCTTCCATTTCAACCTGAATGTCAGGGAGTTGGTCACGAAGGCCATCGCCATAGAGCCCTCCTCCAACGCCTACTTCATCCTCACCAACATCTACCTTGACAAGCAAAACGTGGACAAGGCCTTCGACTGCATGATGGAGGCCACCCGATACGACATCAACGTACTCGACAACATCGACCTGCTAGTGCTGTCCAACAGCCACTTCAAGTCCGGACGGTTCGAGGCCGAGCTTGAGTTGGCGACCCGTCTGAACAAAGAATTCCCGCTATCCAAACAGATCTGGATGGTGACAGGCGCGCTCAACGCCGCAAACAACAACCATACGGCTTCGCTGGAGGCCTTCGAATTCGCCTACGCCATCGAACCCGACCCCGCCTGCCTGTATTCCATTGCCAAAGAGCATTACATGCTGGGCAATGCGGACAAATGCATCGAGATCTGCTGGCAGGTTCACGCTTCCAACACCATCAACCCGAGAATCCTGATCGGCATCGCGTTCCGGCAACTCGGATACTATGACGAGGCATTGTTCCAGATCAACCAGACCGACGAGCACGACCCCGAATACCCCAACTCGTTGTCGGAAATCATCGAGACACTGCGGCTCTCCGGACGGCTTGACGAGACAGCTCTGTTCGTGAAGAAGTTCTACAACACCCAGCAACTGACATTGGAGAAGTTAGAGTGGGTGCTCGACACACTCTGCACCGACGGGATGGAAGACGCCTTCCGTCAGTTCGCCATCTTGGCCGAGAGCCTGTTCGAATCCTCCCTGGACTACTGCGCATGGCTGACCGAGTTCACCTACATCGTGCATTGGCAGCACATCGGCATCGACATCTTGAAAGAGCGTTACGCCGACCTCCCCGACCCCGAGATATACAAACATATCGGCTACTATTTCGCGTTGCTCTACATCGCGGACGGGAAGCCCGCCATCGGCATCCAGCACCTGCAAAACGCCCTCATCATCAACGAAGAAGGGGTGCGGCAGGACTTCCTCGACCTCGACACCGACCTGCTCTACACCCAAAACCCCGAAGTGCTCATGATGGTCAGCCCCTACATCGACCATCTTCCCGATATTCAAAACAATTAGTTTTCCAACCTGATGAAGAAAACCCTGCTTATCCTGATCATCGCAGCCTGCGCCTTTATGGGTGCGGCACAAACCGAGAATCCCGAAACCCAACCCAAAGAATCCGCCACCGGACGGGTGATTTCATGGTACAACGAACACCTGAACTACGGCACGGTGACGCTGCTGATGACCATTGAAAGCTCGTTCATCCCGTTCCCGTCGGAGGTGATTGTGCCCCCCGCCGCCTACCAGGCCTGCAACAGCGAGAACGACACCTTGCACGTCACGTCGTCAAACTTCGTCAACATCCTGTTAGTCATCCTGTTCGCCACACTCGGCGCTCTCATCGGCGCCCTCATCAACTATGTGCTGGCCCTCTGGCTCGGGCGTCCCATCATCTATTGGTTCGCCGACAGCAAAGTGGGCCACATGCTGCTGCTCGACAGCACGAAGGTGCAGAAGGCCGAGGATTACTTCCGCGAGCACGGCAACGTCTCCACCTTGGTCGGCCGCTTCATCCCCGCCATCCGCCAGCTCATCTCCATCCCGGCAGGCCTCGCCAAAATGCATATCGGGATGTTCATCCTCTTCACCTCGATCGGCGCAGCGGTCTGGAACACCATTCTGGCCATTCTCGGCTACGTGGCACACGGGCAGAAAGACCTGATCGACAAATACAACCACGAACTTACCATCGCCCTGTTGGCTCTCTTCGCCATCGGCGTGGCTTACGTGGTGGTCAAGTGGATCATCTCCGCCAAAAAACGCAAAAACGAAGCACCCACGGATCAACAATAGGATGCGACAATTCGGACTTGTCGGGAAATCTCTCTCTCACAGCTTCTCGAAGATCTACTTCGAAGAGAAGTTCCGTCGGGAACAGATTTCTGACGCCGCTTATTCTCTCTTTGAACTCGCCGACATTCAAGAAATCATCCCTTTTTTACAACAACATCCCGACTTGGTGGGGTTCAATGTCACCATTCCGTATAAACAGACCGTTATTCCGTATCTGGACGCCCTTTCCGACGAAGCGGCGGCCGTACAAGCCGTCAACACCGTGCTGATTCAACGCACAGGAGACAGGCTCCTCGCGAAAGGGTTCAACACCGACATCATCGGTTTTCGGCAGTCGTTGCAAGGATTCGGCATTCCGGAGCGCGCGTTGGTGTTAGGCACGGGCGGAGCCGCCTCGGCAGTCACCCACGTGCTGGAAGGGTTAGGATGCCGGTGCACGGCTGTCTCCCGCGACAAAAAGCGGGGACTCCCCTACTCCTCCCTGACCACGGAAACCATCCGGCGACACCGTCTCATCGTGAACTGCACTCCCTTGGGCACATTCCCCGACATCCATAAAAAACCCGACATCCCATACGAAGGGATATCGGGTGAACATTTCTTATACGATTTGGTCTATAACCCCGCCGAAACCGCCTTTCTCAAAGAGGGTGCCCATCGCGGCGCGAAGGTCCTCAACGGGTTGCCGATGTTGCACGCGCAGGCAGAAGCGGCGTGGCGGTTGTGGAACAGTTAACGTTTCCACAATGCCGGGAAGAATCTCGGGACCTCTTTGCAATAGCGGGCATAATCCGGATATTTCGACGCACTGATTTCCTCTCCGAAGGCACTGCTGCCTTGGAACAGCACGATCAGCAGCAACGCCCCTGCAATACTCCAGTTGACAATGCCGATACCGCCCGCGACGGAGAAGATGTAAAACGAGCACCAAACCGCCTGTTCCGCGAAATAGTTGGGATGACAGCTCACCCCCCAAAGCCCCGTGGTGTTGAAGCCTTTGTTATAGGGCGACGGCAGCTCTTCCAACCTCTTCCCCTCCTTGAGCATTTTCCATTTGGTGGACTGGAAAGCCCACTGCTGTTCATCCGCTACGGTTTCATAGATGATGAATCCCAGCATCAGCACAGCGGCCACTACATCCAGCCAGCCGAAAGGTTTGGTCACGTTCATCAGAACCAATGCGGGGAATGTGGTCATCAACACCAAGACATTCTGGTAAACACTGATAAAAAAGAGGTTGAACACCATCCATTTCCAATGCGGTTGAAACTCTTTTTTGTCACGAAGCACCTTCCACCGATAATCCTCCTCCCCTTCCCAAAATTTGAGTGAATAGGCGCCTTTGCGGGCGAAGTTGAAGGTCAGACGGGCGCCCCAAAGGGTGACGAGGCAGGCCATCACCACCAGCCTGGGGCTCATGCCGCCTTTGACAGCGACCACCCAGACATAGACGATCGGGAGAATACTCCAGAGTTTATCCATCTGGCTGTTGTTGCCGGTGAGCTCACCCACCACGAAACAGAAGAGCGCACTGCATCCGGTGATGGAGAGCAGAAGCTTGAAGGTCTCCATTTGAGTGGCGTCCAGCGCCGGCCCCAGGAAAATGTACAATAACGGACAAACAATCAGAGAGATTCCGATAAGGGTTCCTACAAGTTTAATATTCATAGTATCCATTATTTAAGATGACACATGAACACGGACTATTTCAGATTGGTATCGAACCAGTCGATGAAGTTGCGATGCCACAACAGGCTGTTCTGCGGTTTCAGCACCCAGTGGGTTTCATCCGGGAAATAGAGGTAACGGCTCGGAATGTGGCGCATCTGCGCGGCATTGTAGGCCGCCATACCCTCTGATGCCACGATACGGAAGTCGAACTCGCTGTGAATCACGCAAATGGGCGTATTCCATTTATCGACAAACAAGTGCGGGGAGTTGGCGTAGCTCTTCTTGACCTGCGGGTTGTTCCAATCCCAATACGGACCGCCGATGTCCCAATTGTCGAACCACATCTCCTCGGTCTCCAGATATTGCTGCTCGAAGTTGAACATGCCGTTGTGCGCCAGGAAGGCCTTGAAACGACGACCTTCATTGTAGCCCTTCACGTCGTGGTTGTGGCCGGCCAGCCAATAGACGCTGTAGCCGCCGAAGCTGGCACCGCACGCTCCGAGACGCTCTTTGTCGATCTGTTTCACGCTGTCAGCGAAGAAATCGGCCGCACGCATGTAATCCTGCATACAGAGACCGCCGTAGTCGCCGCTGATCTGCTCGGTCCACGCTTGACCAAAGCCGACCGTGCCTCTACGGTTGGGCGCGATGATGAAGTATTCCGCGCCGCTCATCACCATGAAGTTCCAACGGGTGCTCCAGAACTGGCCCACTTCGGATTGCGGACCGCCCTCACAGTAGAGCAACGCCGGATAGGTCTTCGTGCTGTCGTAGTTGTAGGGATAGATCAGCCATGTGAGCATCTCCTTGCCATCGACAGTCTTGATCCAGTGCTCTTCAACCTTGCCCATGCGCACCTGGGAAAGGACGTCGTCGTTGATGGCGGAAACCTTCTTGCCTTCACCTTTGTTGTCGGTCAGGTTATAGACGTAAATCTCTGAAGGATACTGCATTGACACTTGGTCAGCGTAAAGTTTGCCGTTGACCAACTCGAAGCTGTGCACATCGTGATAACCGTATGAAATCTGGCGGAACTCCTTGGTTTCGCGGTTACAGGCAAAGATCTGGTCGGTGCCGCGGTAATACACCACACCGAGAATCTCCTTGTCGTCATCCGTCCAGCTGATGCCGGTGAAATAATAGTCGAAGTTCTCCGACATGTTGGTGCGCTCGCCGGTTTCGAGATCCAGCACCATCAGACGAATCAGGTCGCTTTCGTAGCCGTCGCGCTCCATGCTCTCCCACGCGATGTACTTGCCGTTGTGGCTGAACACGGGGTTCTGGTCGTAGCCCATAATGCCCTCGCTGAGGTTCTGGGTCGTCTTCTTCTGGATATCATACAGGAAAATGTCGCTGTTGGTGGAATGCGCATAGTCGTAGCCGGTCTTCTTGCGGCAGGTGTAG
>JAEEGL011028540.1_pt1 | contig 21987 bp, 19 predicted proteins | sample 9134231 | NCBI WGS metagenome assembly JAEEGL01 (sample SAMN16246548, study PRJNA631951) | gut metagenome | biome: gut microbiome; feature: rumen; material: fiber-attached | host: Bos | place: Iran: Karaj | collected 2018-10 | reverse complement strand
CTGAAGCTGGATGATGCGAAGGAAGAGATGGATAAGCTGGCACAGAAGCAGGCAGAGGCCGATGAAGAGCTTCAGAAGATGGGCATGAAGGAAAATGAGCATGCGGTGATAAAAATGCGTAGGAGCAGCTGAGAAGATCGTAAGGTAAAGGTTTTGAAAAATTATTCAGGCATGGATGATCGGCAGATGTCAGCAAAAATGGCAATGGTCTAAAACGTATTTTATAGGTCAATTTAGACCAAATTTTAGACCATTTGAAGGAATAAACAGACCGAAATAAGCCGAGAAAAGCCGAGAAACGGACAAATGACCAGTTAGAGCAAAAAAGCCGAAAACCGAGATAAATCAAGGAAATACCGAGATAAATCAGGAGCAAAAAGTGATGATAAAAGTGTTATTTGTATGCCACGGCAATATCTGCCGTTCGCCTATTTCAGAGTTTGTTTTAAAAGACATGGTGGAGAAGCGGGGCATTCAGGATCAGTTTGAAATCGCATCGGCGGCGACGAGCACAGAGGAGATCTGGGGCGGGCGCGGGAATCCGATCTATCCGCCGGCGCAGGCGGTTTTGCGCGAACATGGGATTGGAAAAACAGCGTACACGAATTTCAGTAATAAGCGGGCACGGCAGGTGACGCGGGCAGACTATGAGCGTTATGATTATTTGCTCTGTGCGGACGCGGCAAACATAAGAAATACGATGAGAATTACGGGAGCGGACGGCAGGGATAAGATCAGGCTTCTCCTGGATTTTACGGACAGGCCCGGAAGGTCGATCGCCGATCCTTGGTACACGGATCGGTTTGATGAGACGTATCGCGACGTGGTCGAAGGATGTACGGCATTCTTGAATGCGTTGGAAAGGCAGGGAGCAATCAAACCACGTAGTTGAAGTATCTCATTTTTGTGGAAGGATTTTAGAAAAAGTGGACAAGAAAACGGATTTTACGCAGGGGCGGATCATTTTGCCGCTGATGCGGTTTGCACTGCCTGTAATGCTGGCGATGTTTTTGCAGGCAACATATGGTGCAGTGGATTTGTTTGTGGTCGGAAAGTTTGCGACGCCTGAGGACGTGTCGGCAGTGTCAACTGGCTCGATGATCATGATGACGCTGGCAAACATTATCACGAGTCTGGCCATGGGAACGACAATTTATTTTGGTCAGCAGATCGGCATGGGAAAGGCGAAAAGGGGCGGAGAGATCATAGGCGCGAGCATTGCGCTTTTTGCATTTCTGGGTCTTTTGACTTCGATTTTGACGCCGCTCTTTTCCGTACAAATAGCGACGGTTATGCAGGCTCCGGCGGATGCCTTTGCAAAGACGGTAGGGTATGTCAGGATCTGCGGCGGAGGCATGATCGCGATCGTGGCCTATAACTTGATCGGTGCGATCTTCCGCGGCATGGGAGATTCCAAGACGCCGTTATTGGCGGTTGGGATTGCCTGTGTGGCAAACGTGGTTGGCGACCTGGCATTGATCGCAGGGCTGGGACTTGGGGCTGCCGGCGCGGCAATCGCGACCGTGGGGGCACAGGTGATCAGCGTGCTTTGTTCCGTTGTCATCGTGTCGAGAAAAAAGTTTGTCTTTGAGTTTCACGGGAAGATGATTCGTTTTGATAAAGAGATCATTTCACGCGTTTTGGGGCTTGGCATTCCTATTGCGTTGCAGGATTTTCTTGTAGGCATTTCGTTTCTGGTCATTCAGGCAATCGTTAATACGTTGGGCGTCACGGCATCTGCAGGCGTCGGCGTCGCGGAAAAGGTATGTGGCTTTATCATGCTGGTACCGGCGGCGTTTATGCAGTCCATTTCGGCATTTGTGGCACAGAACGTCGGCGCGGGAAAGATGGACAGGGCGCACAAGGCACTTCGCAGTGCGATTGCGGTATCCTTCAGCTTTGGATTCACGATGTTTCTGCTTTCTTTTTTCCGCGGATCCCTTCTGACGGGACTGTTTGCAAAGGATCAGGGCGTGATCCTTGCCGGAGCGGAGTATCTGAAGTCGTATGCGATTGATTGTCTGTTTACCTGCTTTTTGTTTTGCTTTATTGGGTTCTATAATGGCTGCGGAAATACAAGGTTTGTCATGGCGCAGGGGATTATTGGCGCTTTTGCGGTAAGGATCCCGGTCTGTTTTTTGATGAGCAGGTGGGAGCCCGTGAAGCTGTTTCACATTGGTTTGGCAACACCATGTTCCACGGTGGTTCAGATTCTTTTGTGCTTTGGTTTTTTGTTCTTTTTGTCTCGTAAGAACGGGGCGAACGGAAAAACATAAGGGAAGCTTTAAGAAATGCGGCGTGAGGATGGTCTGGCATGACGGATTCCGGGGAATTTGGGGTTGACAACAAAGTCGCTCTAAGGCTAGGATGTTATATAAGTGAAAAGCTTTTATGACAGATGAAGTGATCAGCGGATAGAATCCTGTGAGGGTAAAGATTATGAAAAAGATTGGTATTTTGGAAGATGATGAGGCAATGGGGAAGGAGTTGTCGTATTATCTGGAGTCCAACGGATATGAGGCGCGGTGGATCGAGCCGGCGGAGTATGCAGGGAAGAAGGCGGAGGAGCTGGTGAAGCTGCTTCTTGACGAGAAGCTGCATCTTTTGCTGTTAGACGTGGGGCTTCCCGGGATCAACGGACTGCACGTGTGCAAGGAATTCCGGAAGGCGTCGGAGTGCCCGGTGATCATGATCACAAGTAAAAATGATGATCTGACGGAACTCATGGCAATCAACAACGGGGCGGATGATTTCGTGGCGAAACCGTTCAATCCACAGATTTTGATCGCACACATGGAATCGGTGATAAAGCGAACGTATAAAGCGGCAGCGGTTTCAGACGAATTACGCGTGGTTCAGGAGATTGACAATGGCGGAGAGAAACGCCGGCAGGAGTTTACGCTGGAGCTTTCCAAGGGCCGCGTTGTAGCGGACTCTGCCGTGGAGCTTTCGAAAAATGAACTTCAAATTCTGAAAATCCTTGTGGAGAATCAGGGAAATATTGTTTCGCGCGATGACATCATGAATGCGCTTTGGGACAATTGTATGTTTGTGGATGACAATACGCTGACGGTAAACATGACGCGCCTTAAGGGAAAGCTGGAGGACATTGGCATTACGGGTGCCATTGTGACAAAGCGCGGCATGGGGTATCAATTGCAGTAATGAAATTGCATCGGGGAAGAAGGAAATGAAGTACGTTACTTGGTTAAGGGAGCATGGAATCTGGATGGCGACGTATTTATTCGCGTTGGTCACCATAGAGCTTTTCCTTATCACCATGTCAGGAGGCGGGTTCCTGATGGGTTACGTTTTCGTGGCGCTGACGGGATGCTTCTTTGGCGGGACTTACGTAGAGTTTCGCCGCATGAAGAGCTATTTTGAAGAGCTTTCCCCGGCCATGGAGATTCTTAAGGAAAAGTATTTGTTTTACGAGATGATCGAGCGGCAGGATTCACAGGAAGAGAAGGCAGTGAAAGAGCTTTTTTATCAGGTGGAGACGAGCACGCTTTCAGAGTTGGAAGCTTTGAAGAAGAATTCGGAGGATTATCGGGATTTTGTGGAGACTTGGGTTCATGAGATCAAGATTCCGATCGCGGTGATCCGAATGATCCTGGCGAATCACAAGGAGGCCGACGTGGGGCTGTCCGGTGAAGTGGAGCGCATGGAGCGTTACGTGGAGCAGGCGCTGTTTTATGCGCGGAGCTCAGCCGTATCGAAGGATTATCTGGTGGGCCCGCTGGATCTGAAAAAGACCGTGGAACAGACGGTTTTGACGCGCAGGCGGCAGCTTCGCGAGATCAATGCAAGGATTGATTTGCATGATCTGGAGCATGAGGTTTACAGCGATGGCAAGTGGGTACAGTTCATGCTGGGTCAGGTGATGGATAACAGCATGAAATATGCGCCGGAGAAGGATGCGGAAGGATGCGGACTAGTCCTTGAGATTTATGCGACGAACACGCCGAATGCGATTCATCTTCACGTGAAGGATAACGGCATTGGGATTAAGGCAAGTGAGGTGGACAGAGTGTTCGACAAGGGCTTTACGGGGCAGAATGGCCGGAGCGGCGCGAAATCCACGGGCATTGGCCTTTACCTTTGCAAAAAGCTTTGTGACAAGTTAGGGCACGGGATTGGTCTGACGTCGACGGAGGGTGAGGGCACGGAGGTGACTTTTGTGTTCCCGAAATCCAGCATGACAAAGGTGATGGAATGATTATGCCCTAGAACCTGTGTGGCAAAGAAAGGAAAATATGGATTGGGAAGGGGCGCTGGGCAAAAAGGCTCATCGCCTCTTTTTTGCAAGGTCGCGGGAGCGGAGTAAGGAGTACTTTTTGAATCTTACAAAATTGTAAGGTTCCGGTAAGGATAAAAAATGGCAAGGTCCGAGCGGTGGGAGTAGAATCAGTTTATCAAGGCGTAAAAAGAATTCGGCGAAAAGGAAGGTAAGGATCGTGGCAAAGGTATTGGAAGTATCGAATTTGCAAAAGTATTATGGATCAAAGGGAAATCTGACGAAGGCGCTTGACGACGTGAGTTTCTCCGTGGAAAGCGGGGAATTTGTTGGAATCATGGGCGCGAGCGGAAGCGGAAAAACAACGCTGCTTAACTGTGTGTCGACGATCGACGTGGTTAGCGCGGGAAAGATTCTTCTTGACGGTAAGGACATTACGTTTTTGCGCGGTGAGGCGCTAAATGCATTCCGGCGTGACGAGTTGGGGTTCATCTTTCAGGAGTTTAATCTGCTCGACACCATGACGGCCTTTGAGAACGTTGCGCTGGCACTGTCCATTCAGAAGGTTCCGGTGAAAGAGATTAAGGAGAAGGTGGAGAAGATCGCGGCGAAGCTGGGAATTACGGAGGTGCTGGAAAAGTATCCCTATCAAATGTCGGGAGGTCAAAAGCAGCGCGTGGCTTGCGCCAGAGCCGTTGTGACGGATCCGAAGCTGATCCTCGCGGATGAGCCGACGGGTGCATTGGATTCGAAGTCATCCCGTATGCTCTTGGAGAGCCTTATGACCTTAAATCGGGAGCTGGGTTCCACCATTATGATGGTCACGCACGACGCCCTCAGCGCCAGCTACGCTACCCGCATCCTCTTTATCAAGGACGGCAAGCTGTTTACGGAACTTCGCCGGGAAGAAAAAGAGGATCGTAAGGATTTCTTTAATCGCATCATTCAGGTGCAGTCCCTCCTTGGCGGCGACGCGGATGAGATGGCATAATGGCTGAAAATTTAGTTTTTCGAAAAGGTGGAGCATGATGAATACGTGGAAACTAGCATTTACAAACATGAAAAAAAGCGCCAGTGATTACGTGGTATACTTTATCACCCTGATCCTTGGCGTAGCGATCTTTTATATTTTTAATGCCATAGGGGACCAGGCTTTGGTAAACGATTTGACGGATTCCGGTTATGAAGTGATCAAGATGATGACGTCGCTCCTCACGGGAGCATCCATTGGCGTGGCATGCGTCCTGGGATTCCTGATCATTTACGCAAATAATTTCCTGATTCGCAGAAGGAAAAAGGAGTTTGGCATTTATCTGCTCCTTGGCATGGGGAAGAAGCAGGTGTCGAAGATTCTATTCTGCGAGACGGTGATCGCGGGACTGATCTCCTTGGGCATCGGGCTTTGCGTAGGAATTTTGGGGTCTCAGTTCCTGTCGTTTCTTGTGGGAAATTTCTTTGACGCGGATTTGAGCGCGTATCAGTTTCGTTTTTCGCCGGCCGCAACGTTAAAGACCATGATTTCCTTTGTGGTCATGAATCTTGTGGTCCTTATTTTTCATGCGGGGGCAATCTCAAAGTATCGTCTGGTGGATCTTCTTTCAGCCGGAAAGAAGCCTGAGACTAACATTGTCAGTGGTTCCGTGATCAATTTGGTTTTGTTTGCCCTCTCCGCGGTAGCCCTTGGATATGCTTATTACCGGGTGGGCTTTTGCTCAGATCAGATTGTTTTCAAGGAAATGATCAGGCTGATCCTGATTGGCATTGTGGCAAACATGGTGCTGTTCCGGTCGCTGGCCGGATTCCTTATGGAAGTGTTCAGAAAGCTTCAGGGCTTTTATTTCCGGAAGCTGAATGCCTTTGTGCTTCGGCAGTTTTGCAGCGGACTTCGCAGTTCCTCCATCACCATGGGAATCATTTGTCTGATGCTCTTTGCAACCATTCTTTCCTTTGTCATCGGCTTTTCCATGGCAAATCAGTTTCAGGGGAGCGCAAGGGAAAAGACGCCGGTGGATTTCAGCATTCAGAGAGATGACGGCGTGAAGGTGTCACAGTACCTGGAACAGGTTGGACATCCCATGGCAGATTGGGCAAAGCCGGGGTACGTGGAGGTCCCCGTCTATGCGCATCAGGGGCTTGCTTTTGAAGAGACCATGGGAGGCTTTATCAAGGAACTGAAGGAGCAGTTCCCGCTGGCTATTTTCTGGGGATATCCCGCGCAGTTCATTTCCGTCTCTGATTATAATCAGCTGATGCGTATTTACGGCCAGGAGGAGGCGGAGCTTTCCGGGGACGAGTACCTTGCCGTATGCTCTTATGAAATGTTTGCTTCTGCCCGCGATAAAGCCATGCAGGATGGCCTTGAGATTCCCGTTGGCAGCCACTTGTTAAAGCCCGGTGCCGCAAAGTGCCGAAGTCAATACCTGATGATGTCGGGAATCAGCTTGGATACGGGTACCCTTATCGTATCGGATGAGGTTGCGGCAATGGCAGTGGAGGAAGGGATTTTCGCCCCGACCAACTATATTGCGGCCGGAGACTATCAGGTGAGGGGAAAGCAAGAACGGAGGGAACTGGACAACCTGTTAAACAAGCTGGCTTATGGAGGAGACATAATGGAATATGCCACGAACGTAGCAGATCACCACATGATGGTGGGAACGAAGATCGGCATCCGCGAATCCAACAACGGGCTGGCCATGATGGTCACGTTTTTGGTGACGTACGTGGGCGTGGTATTCCTTCTTGCCAGCGCGGCAATTCTTTCCCTAAAGGCATTGGCAGAGTCCATTGATTCCCAGGGACGATATGACGTGTTAAAGAAGCTGGGGTGTGGCAGGGAGACGCTGCATCATGCGCTCTTTGCGCAAATCGGAATCTTTTTCCTGCTGCCCATGGGCATTGCGGCAGTGCATTCCATCTTTGGCGTGCGGTTTGCACAGGCCTCCCTGCAGGCGCTCCTTTCCATTGAAGCAGGCTATGGCATTATGGTGACCGGCATTGTGATGGTGGTGCTGTACGGCGGATACATGCTGGCGGCCGTGAAGAGCAGCCAGAAGATCGTAAGAATTTGATGATGACGTAATTAAGCCCGGCCTTTTGGACCGGGCTTTTTTGTCGCATGGCAGGTTATTTTTTATAAAGGGTTAAAATTTCTCGATAATTATGATATAATAAAACAGAAATACTTGCAGGAGCATTCCTGCGAATTAAGGACGTGCAGGTGGCAGGCATGTCTTGCAATCCTGGGTAAAGCGAAGGGCGGGCCTGAGGGCATGCAAGGGCACGCGGGAGAATCATCGCAGATTATTTAGGGGGCGATAACATATATGGGAAATGATTATTTTATCGGCTATGCGGAAGGAAACATCGTTAGCATTCTGATTCTGCTGATCATTCTTGGCAATGATTGGCTGCATAATACCAAACAAGAGAAGCAGATCTGGTTCAACCGCACTATTATCGCGCATATTTTGTATTTTACTTCGGACATTTTCTGGGCTGCCATACTTGGAGGACAGATTCCGAAAATCCGCGTTCTGATCATATTTTTCAATTTTACGAACTACGTGTTGCTGAGCCTAATGGCGTTTGAATGGTTCATGTACATGGCAGTGTCGGAAGGAATGACGTTCTGGAAAAGCAAAAGGAACAGAATCATCTGCCGTATGCCCATGACCATATCCATTTTGGGGATTGTCATTGCCTACGTTATCAAGCCATATTATTGGATCAGTGAGGCGGGAGAGCTAAACGACATGTATCATCTCCTGCAAGTTGCGGCTCCGGCGGTTTATCTTTTGGTTGCATTAGGATTGTCCATGAGGAATGCAAGCAAGGCTGAAACAAGGGAGGATAAGAAGATTTTCCGACTGATCGGAATCTATCCCATTGCCGTTTTGCTTTTTGGCATTCTTCAGATTCTGTTCTTGAATTCTCCGGCGTTTTGTTTGGGCGTTACGGTGATGCTGTTATTTTTCTATATTCAGAGCATGCAGACAAGGATCTCCGTAGATGCGCTTACCCGCCTTAACAACCGCGGGCAGATCAACCGGTACGTGGATCAGTTAAAATACCAGGACAACGTAAGGATTTTTGTTATGTTGATGGACCTGGATCATTTTAAGCAGATCAACGATACCTATGGACATGCAGAAGGGGATCGTGCGCTGATCCTGGCGGCAGAAGCGCTGAAACGCACCTGTGAAAGATTTAGAACGCCGATTTTTCTTGGAAGATATGGCGGGGATGAATTTACGATCATTCTCCAAAATCCGGAGGAGAAAAATCATCCTGAGCAGCTCGTGGACGTGATCCGCGAAAATCTGGCGAAAAAGAAAGAGGAGAACCAATTGCCGTATGCGCTGGAAGCCAGTATCGGCTATGAAGAACTCCGGGATGAAAAGGATACCATGCAGGAATGTATGATGCGTGCGGATGAGAAGCTCTATGCGGATAAGCAAAGCAGAAGAATCAAAAGATAGCGATTGCCAATGGGAAGGCGCGGTACATTTTTCCCTTGCATATCCAGGGGGAATCCTTTATAATCAAAAATTGGACTAGTGGACGGTAGGATTCCATTATATTGAATGAACAACTAGGAGGAAGATCATGATCGAATTACTGCAGGGCGGTGCCTATCTGGTGAACGGCACTGAGATCATTGCTGAAACGCCGGAGGCTTCCGCAGCCATCAAGGCAAAGACCGGAAAGGAGATTTCCAAGGCGGAGGCGGCAAAGAATACCATCGCTTACGGCATTTTAGAGAGCCACAATACTTCCGGCAACATGGAGAAGCTGAAGATTCGTTTTGATAAGCTGACCAGCCATGACATAACGTTTGTTGGCATCATCCAGACCGCGAGGGCTTCAGGACTTCAGAAGTTTCCCATGCCCTACGTGCTGACGAATTGCCATAATTCCCTTTGTGCCGTTGGCGGTACCATCAACGAAGATGACCACATGTTTGGCCTTTCCTGCGCGAAGAAGTACGGTGGCGTGTACGTACCCCCTCATCAGGCAGTCATTCATCAGTTTGCAAGAGAGATGCTTGCAGGCGGCGGCAGAATGATCCTGGGCAGTGATTCCCATACCAGATATGGCGCGCTTGGTACCATGGCCATGGGCGAGGGTGGTCCCGAGCTTGTAAAGCAGCTGCTGAACCAGACCTATGACATTAACATGCCCGGCGTTGTCGGCGTATACATGACCGGCGCACCCGTAAAGGGCGTTGGCCCTCAGGACGTGGCGCTTGCCATCATTGGTGCCGTGTTTAAGAATGGCTACGTAAAGAATAAGGTAATGGAGTTCGTGGGACCTGGCGTATCCAGCCTGTCTGCTGACTTCCGTATCGGCATTGACGTTATGACCACTGAGACGACCTGTCTGTCCTCCATCTGGAAGACCGATGATCAGATCAAGGAGTTCTATGACGTACATGGCCGCAGCGAGGATTATAAGGAATTGAATCCCGGCGAGGTGGCATACTATGACGGCATGATCATGATCGATCTGTCCAAGATCCGTCCCATGATCGCAATGCCGTTCCATCCCAGCAACACCTACACCATCGAAGAGCTGAACGCAAACCTTCTCGACATCCTTGACGAGACTGAGAAGAGAGCGCTGGTAAGCTTGGACGGCGCTGTTGATTATCACCTGAAGGATAAGGTAAAGAACGGCAAGTTCATCGTAGACCAGGGTATCATCGCCGGATGTGCAGGCGGCGGATTCGAGAACATCTGCGCGGCAGCAGACATCTTAAAGGGACAATACATTGGCGCGGATGAGTTTACCTTAAGCGTATATCCCGCATCCATGCCCGTATACATGGAGCTGATCAGAAATGGCTGCGCGGCAACGATCCTTGAGACCGGTGCCATCATGAAGACCGCATTCTGCGGACCTTGCTTCGGTGCAGGAGACACGCCGGCCAACAATGCGTTTAGCATCCGTCACTCCACCAGAAACTTCCCCAACAGAGAGGGCAGCAAGCTTCAGAATGGCCAGATCTCTTCCGTGGCACTCATGGATGCAAGATCTATCGCCGCAACGGCTGCAAACAAGGGCGTACTTACTCCCGCAACCGACTTCGACGGCGAGTTTGGCAAGTATAAGTATCACTTTGATTCCAAGATTTATGCGAACCGCGTATTTGACTCTAATGGCGTGGCTGATCCCAATGCGGAGATCCACTTTGGTCCCAACATTAAGGACTGGCCTGCAATGGTTGCCTTGACCGATAACTTGCTCCTGAAGGTTGTCAGCGAGATCCACGATCCCGTAACCACCACGGACGAGTTGATTCCTTCCGGCGAGACCTCTTCCTATCGTTCTAATCCTTTGGGACTGGCTGAGTTCGCGCTTTCCAGAAAGGATCCTGCATACGTTGGCCGTGCAAAGGAAGTTTATGCACAGGAGAAGCTCCGTCGCGAGGACAAGGCGTTCACCGAGATGAGCGAGGAGACCAGCGCGGCAGTGAAGGCTGTTTGGACCAAGTTCCCTGAGGTGAGCAGCGCAAACTGTGGCATCGGTACCACGATCTTTGCTGTAAAGCCCGGTGACGGTTCTGCAAGAGAGCAGGCTGCTTCCTGCCAGAAGGTGCTTGGCGGATGGGCAAACATCGCGAATGAATATGCGACGAAGCGTTATCGTTCCAACCTGATCAACTGGGGCATGCTTCCTTTCCTGATCCAGGAGGGCGAGCTTCCCTTCAAGAACTTGGATTACCTCTTCATCCCCGGCATTAAGAAGGCCGTGGAGGAGAAGACGGAAGTGATCAAGGCATACAAGGTGGATGCTGCGAATGGCACGCTGGGCGAGGCATTTGATCTTCGTCTTGGCGAGTTGACTGATGAGGAGCGCCAGATCATTCTTAAGGGATGCCTTATCAATTATAACCGAGTATAAGGAGTAACGGCATGGCAGAGGAAAAGATCGTAAAGTTATCGAATCCCAGGCTTAGGGGTGCAATGCAGGCGCTTATGGCGCAGAATGACGTAAGGCATCGCATGGTAGTGCTTGAGGAACTTCTGAATTCACGCTTTTTATGTCCCTTTGTTTCATCGCAGGCGCCTGTCATGGATGAGAACGGAGAGCCCTCTTTTCCTGAGGGCAGCCAGTTTCGCCCGTACGTGTATTTTGATCGCAAGGGCGAACCGCACATGCTTGCATTCACGGATGAAGAGGCGTTAAACAATTGGAAGCATATGAATAAGCTGGATCAAACCTTCAGTTATCTGTGCTCCTTGGGTGATTTCGCAAACATCATGTTGAATTATCCGGAAGAAGAAAAGAAAAACATGCCGAATGGTTTTATCATCAATCTTGCGGATGAGGATCTGCTGGTAGACAAGGATATGATCGCAAACCTGATCACGCGCGTTTACGTGAATGAAAAGGAAAAATAAGCGGATTAAAAAATGAATTTGTTTTAATTGATGACCCGTACGTTTGAAACAACGTGCGGGTTGTTTTTGTTTGGGTATAAATTTCCGGATTCACGTCAATACTAGGTTGCAAAGACAAAAAAGCATGGAACCAAAAGCAACGTGAAGAAAGGAAAATTGGGATGAATAAGGATGATCGGAATCATAACGTAAAAAAAGAGAGATTTATCATGATCTCGACTTCGGCACTGGTTTTGACGACGCTGATCGCTTCGGGAGCGTACGTAAGGAACCGCAACAAGGAATCATTGGATAAGGGATATGCCATTGATTTTTCCGTCACGGAGGATCAGGCGGATCAAAAGCTTAGGGAGATCACGCAGAACAGTAAGAATAATAAAACTACCGCGAAGAATGAAAAACAGGAAGCGGTGAAAGACTCCGGGATCATAAAAGAAGGAAAGCAGGAAACCGTGAAGGAGACTCTGGGCGGAGGTAAGCAGGAGACTGCGAAGAAATCGCAAAGCGAAAGCAAGCAGGAGACTGTGAAGAAGACGCAAAATGAAACGAAGCAGGAGACCGCAAAGAAATCGCAAAACGAAACAAAGCAGGATGCCGGGAAGTTGACGCAAGGCAGCGTAAACGAGGAGGCTGCGGAGAGCGTAAGATCGGAAGTACTTGCGGAAGACAAGCCTTTGCAGGTATGGGAGGTTTCTTCCAGTAGCCCGATCATTTCTGATGAGCTTCATTTCTCGCCTGAGAAGATGGTAAAGCCAGTCACCGGGGAACCGCTGATCGAGTACAGCATGGATCACAGCGTTTATTTTGCAACGTTGGATCAATATAAACGCAATCCGGCCGTGATCTACGGCGCATCGCAGGGCGAGAGCGTCAATGCCTGTTGCAGGGGCAGGGTCATGAGCGTGCGAAAGGATGCGGTGCTGGGGAGCGTTCTGGTGTTAGATCTTGGAGACGGTTATCAGGCAACGTACGGGCAATTGGAAAACATTGAGACTCCCATTGGCAGCGTCGTGGAAGCGGGAAGCCGTCTGGCGACTGTTGCGGCCCCAACCAAGTATTACAGCGTTGAGGGAAGCAATTTGTATTTTAAGCTGACGAAGGACGGGGAAAGCGTGGATCCAAGCCAGTACTTTCAATAAATAATTCCAAGAAATGATCAAAAAAAGAAAAGGTGGAAAAGAAGCCGGAATAGCGGCTTCTTTTTTTGCATATGTTGGAATGAAGTAAGCGGCGATCGGGAGTAAGAACGTGATCGGGAAGAAAAAGGAATGGATGGGGATTCGCGCGAAAGAAAAAGGACACGGACGGGCGTTTGGATTTAGGGGCATGGTCATTGTGCTGGCTGCATGGCTGTTGCTTTTGGCGGGGTGCAGTCATGCGGAGGACGAACGGGTGCGTGAGCTCGACGGCGTGATCGTGTCGGAAGAAGCGCTTCCTGGGGAACTAAGAGAGATCATAGAAGGCAAGAAGACACAGGCCTTCCAGCTTACGTATTCGGATGGGGACTACCTGTATATTTGCATTGGATACGGGAAGCAGGAGACGGGAGGCTATAGCATTGCGTTAAACGACCTGTACCTTACGGAGACGGAGGTACGCGTGGATACGACGCTTCTTGGACCTGAGCTGGCAGATCAGAAAAAGAAAACGGCCACTTACCCGTATCTCGTCATTCGGACGGAACTGGTAGAGCAGCCGGTTGTCTTTCGGTAAACGGAAACGTATTATTTCTTGGAGCCATAGAGCTGCTCCGCATACTTTTCCTTCAATTCAAAATAGTTTTTGGAGATCAGATTCTGGAAATAGGAACCAACGGCCTTGCGGTCTTCCTTTTCCAAATCCTTAATGTAAATCGGTTTCCCATACTGGATCACGACCGTAGTGGGGCGGATCTTGGGAAGGTGATCTTCAAAGATGGCGGCGGTGTTCACAAGCGTGACGGGAATCACGGGAACGCCGCTTTTTTCTGCAATCTTAAAGCTTCCGTCATGGAAGGGCAGGAAAGTGTCTGCCGTACGGTTACGGGTGCCTTCCGGGAAAATGAAGATCGAAATACCGTGCTTTGCCTTATCGATGGCCGTCAGGATCGTTTTGACGCCTTCCTTTACGTTCTCACGGTCTAAAAACAGACAATGCAGATACTGCATCCAGCGACGGAGCAGGATCCATTTCCACATTTCCTTCTTTGCAACGTAGCCAGTTGGCCCGGGTACGCGCACGTAGGTTAAGAGGATGTCGAAATAGCTTCTGTGATTTGCAACGTAGACAACGGCCGTATCCTTGGGAACGTTCTCCTTGCCCTCCTCGATCACTTTGACGCCGGAATAAAACAGACATGCCTTAAAACCGCACTGTACCATGAACAGACTTGAACGATCCTTCCACGAGGGTTTGATCTTGCCAATGCCCCATTCTATTAAGAGCATGGGAATATTGATGATCAGGAATGCAACAACGGTAATTACTACAATAATAAATCGAATCATAAGAAATCAGAACCTCCAATTGGTCTTCCATGAAAGTATAGCACAAGGCAGAAAAAAAGTATAGTAAAAAGAAATTTGCAAAATCTTTGTCCATTCTTCTGGCAATCTCTACTGTTAGGGTATAGAATCAAAAAGAAAGCACGAGCTAGCACGTGACAGAGGGGAAACAATTGAAAGAAGAATATCTGGCAGAAAATGCCTGGCTGGAAAGCGGAAACAGTAAAATATTGCAGTGGAAGGAAACAAAAGTGAGAGGCGCCAAATTAAATGATGAAGAGATCGTTTCATTGTATTTGGAACGGTCGGAATCGGCCATTTTAGAGACGAAAAATAAATACGGCGGATACTTAAACCAAGTGGCCTACAATATTTTGAGGGATGCGGATGACGCGGAGGAGATTGTGAATGACACGTACATGGGTGCGTGGAAATCCATTCCACCCACGATCCCGGACAGCTTAAAGTTTTTCCTGGCCCGCATTGCGAGAAATCTGTCCTTTGACAGGTTGGACTACAGGAATGCAGGAAAGCGTAAGGCCATTTACGTGGAGCTCGACGAAGCGATCCCGGATGGCGGTGAGACGCCGGAACAGATCCTGGAGCACAAGGATCTGGGCAGGATGCTGAATGGTTTTTTGAGTAAATTAGATAAGAAGACCTGCGCGATGTTTGTGGCAAGGTATTTCTATTCCTATACGGTTGCAGAGGTGGCAAAGCGCTATGACGTGCCTCAGCGCCAGACGAAATATCTGTTGTTGAAAACGAGGGCAAGATTGCAGGCATATTTGGAAAAGGAGGGAATCAGAGCATGAAAGGTGAAGATTTAGCAAAGGCATTTGGATATATAGATGATGAATATTTGAAACTCGCAGAGGACGAGATGGTACGAGGAAAAATTAATATGGACAAGGCGGGCCTGGGGAAGATCGCCCAGTTTGGAATGAAGAGAAAAAACAGGATCGTGCTGAAATACGTGGCAGCAGTCATGGTCTGCTTTATCGGAACAATGGCAATTCTGGCGCTCAGTAATACTTCCCTGGCGGCAGATTGGTTTGGACTAAAGAAGGTACTCCTTAAGAGCGGAACGGGCACTGCACCGCAAGTGGAGCAGCACGTTGAGGTTGATGAGTATGGAAATGAGATTATTACGACGACGGTTACGCAGGTGGAATATCCGCTAACGCTCATTTCCCTGTCGGGATACTATGACAGTCCGGAAGGAAAGGCATCTGCGGAGTGGCAGGACTTTCTGGACTCCTACGATCAGGATAAGCAAATCTTGAATGCAAATGACAAGACGTGGGATGCCCCCGAGGAATTTGAGGAATACTTTGTTTATTCGGATGAAATGGTTGATACGCTAATGCGAATCACTGGAAACTATGGATTGAAGCTCCATCATAATTGGAGGGCAATGTATTCTGGAGAGTTTGAAAACTTTGTTGGAGGAAGCTTTTTGGGAGAGAGGTGCGTAGAACCCGTGGGATATGGTTATGATGACGGAACGTTCCAATTTGACGCAGATTACCTGGCAACGGGCGGAAGAAAATATGGTTATCAGTTCCGCCGTACGATCAAGGGATACTTTGATGCGGTATGTCTGAATATTGGTAACGATGAGGATTATGAGGAGTGGGCGTATGTTACCAAGGACGGCGTGGAAGTAATGCTTGGCTTGTCGGAATACAAGGGCTTGGTGTACGCGGATTTGGAAAAGTGCGTGATTAGCGTGAACCTGTTGAGTGGAACGGCTGACGGCGTGACCATGGAGGATCTGCAACTGCTGGCAGATGCGCATAATCTTCAGGTGTTGCAGAATAATCTGAACTAAGACAGTGTTTTATAACGAGGCTTGGCCCGGGAAACCGCGGCCAGGCCTTTTTGATATTTTTGGCGCGATAGGATTTGTTGCGGCGCGCCGGTAAACGTGGTAGAATGGACGGGAAAGGTGACCTTAGGGCACGTGTATGGAGGTAAGGAAAATGTTATGGATTAAAAATGGATACGTGATCGATCCGAAATCGGGAATGGAAGGGAAAAAGGATATTCTGATCGAGAACGGGAGGATTGTTAAGATCACGGAAAGTGGAAACAATGATAATATGGACGCGGCTTTGGAGCAGGAAAATGGCGGAGGAGCGGAAGAGGCAAACGTACGGGTGATCAATGCGGAGGGACTGATCGTGGCCCCTGGACTGATCGACGTGCACGTGCATTTCCGTGAGCCGGGATTTACTTACAAAGAGGACATTCAGACGGGAGCAAGGGCTGCCGCAAAGGGTGGCTTTACGACCGTGGTTTTGATGGCAAACACGAAGCCCAGCGTTGACAATGTCCAGACTCTCGAAGAGGTTTTGGAGAAGGGACGGCAGACGGCCATCAACGTGTTTTCCTGCGTGAACGTGACCAAGGGCATGAAGGGACAGGAGCTTGCGCCGCTGGAGGAGCTTTCCGCGGCAGGGGCGGCGGGCTTTACGGATGACGGCGTTCCGATCCTTAACGAGGAGATCGTCCGGGAAGCCATGAAGCTGGCGGCAAAGCTGGGAAAGCCCATCAGCTTCCATGAAGAAGATCCGAAATATATTGAAAACAATGGTATCAATCGTGGCAAGGCTAGCGAGTATTACGGGATCGGCGGGTCGCCGAGAGAAGCGGAGTACACGCTGTCTGCCAGGGACGTTGAGCTTGCTAAAGAAACGGGGGCAGACATCGACGTACAGCATATCAGCACGAAAGAGGCAGTGGAATTGGTGCGCAAGGCCCGCCAGGCGGGATATCTTAACGTGCACGCGGAGGCAACGCCGCATCATTTCACGCTGACCGAGGAGGCTGTCATCAAGTACGGCACGAATGCAAAGATGAACCCGCCACTGCGTGAGGAGGCTGACCGCCTGGCGATCATTCAAGGCCTTCAGGATGGAACGATCGAGATGATCGCGACGGATCACGCACCGCACTCTAAGGAAGAAAAGGAAAAACCGATCACGCAGGCCCCCAGCGGCATTATTGGGTTGGAGACCTCTTTAGCACTAGGCATTACGGAGTTGGTGGACAAGGGATACCTTTCCATGAGGGAACTCCTGGAGAGGATGAGTACGGGACCGGCGAGGATCTATCATTTGGATGCCGGATACGTGGCTGAGGGCGGCCCGGCGGATTTGATCTTGATCGACAAGGATGCGGAGATGATCCCTGGAAATTATGCGTCCAAGGCAAGCAACACGCCCTTTACGGGGTGGAAGCTAAAGGGCAGGGTCAAGGCGACGATCTGCGGCGGACGCATCGCATATCAGGACGAGAGGGCGTGAAATGAAAAAAGAAGGCTATTATTCCAGCGGGAGCTTTGCGGCGAAGACGCACGTGACAAAGAAGACGCTGCGGTATTATGATGACCATGGTTTTCTGAAGCCCTCTTTTGTGAATGAGAACGGCGCAAGGTTTTATAATGACCAGGACTTTCAGAAAATGCAACAGATCCAGATGCTCAAATACCTTGGTTTTTCTTTGGAGGACATCAAGGAAATGACCATGAAGGAAGCCAGGGACGAATCGCTTGTGCCAGTACTCCGGTTTCAGACGGAGCTCTTGGAGGAGCGCATTGAGCAGATGAAGCTGGTACGGGAGGGCCTCTTGCAGACGACGGAGCTTTTGCAAAAGGGCGAAGCCGTGGATTGGGGAAAACTCATGGAAGCGACGAGCGTGAGCGGCCTTGAGCAGAGCCTCAAGCAGCAGTATTTGAATAGTTCCAATATTGGCGCGAGGATTAATTTACATGCGAAATATGCCGTAAATAAACAGGGATGGTTCCCGTGGATCTTTGAGCAGTGTGGGATGAATGGAAGCTCGTTGGGCGGTAGGCAGGGCGTTGCCAAGGGAGCGCGCGGTTCGCTCAAGGTTCTCGAGTTGGGCTGCGGCAACGGAAGCTATTGGCTGGAGAACTGGGAACAGATCCCTGCCGGCGTGAAGATCACGCTGTCCGATCAATCCGAGGGGATGCTGCGCGAGGCGCGAAAAGCAATCCTCGGCACTGGGAATCATGACAGAAAAAACAAGGAAGGCAAGGCGTCACAGTTTGATTTTCAGGTGATCGACTTTCATGAGATACCGGCAAAGGATTCAGCCTATGATCTCGTGATCGCAAATCACGTGCTGTTTTATGCGAAGGATTTTGCGAAGGTGCTTGGTGAGATCAGGCGCGTATTAAAACCGGGCGGAAGGTTGATCTGCAGTACCTACGGCACGGCGCACATGAAGGAGATCAGTGAGCTTGCGGCGCAGTTTGACGACCGCATTGTCCTTGCGGCGCAAAATCTTTATGAGATCTTTGGCAAGGAGAATGGTGCGGAGATTTTGAAACCTTATTTTGGAAAGGTGGAATGGAGACAATATGAGGATCACCTGCTCGTGACCGATGCGGAGGACCTTGTCGACTATATCATTTCCTGCCATGGCAATCAAAACCGCTATATCGTCAATGATTACAAGGCTTTCCGGCAGTTCGTGGAGAGTAAGCTGCGCAAGGGCTTTTACGTTACGAAGGACGCTGGCTTGTTTGTGGCGACGAAACAATAAAATGAAAATGAACCTTTTTCCTCCTGCAACCGTCTATGTTAATGAAACCGGTTGAAAACGACGTCAAAAAAGAGTTGGAGCGGCCATCGGATCACGCGTTCTGATGGGTAACGATTTGGAAAGGAGGTGGCAAGGTGGCGGATTTTGAAAAGCTTTTGGCGCAGGTGCAGAAGAGTGTTGAGCTGTTCGTGAAGTACAAGATATCCTCGGCAGAAGAGGCGCAAGATATTTTGCAGGAAACTTATCTGACGGCATGGCAGATGTTTGGGCAACTAAAAAACGAGGATGCCTTCAAGCCTTGGATCATCAGCATCGCGAGAAATAAATGCAACGATTATTTCCGGAATAAGGCAGCAGTACTGGAGATTCCGCTGGAGGAAGCCCCAGAGCTTACAATGGATGACGGAAGAATGGGCATTTCTGAAGTGATGGCGGTGCGGGATCATCTTGAGAAGATGGCAGATAAAGAGAAGGAAATCCTGTATCTTTACTTTTGGAAACAGCTTCCGCAGGCAGAGATTGCAAAGCGCCTGAACGTGCCGGTGGGCACGGTGAAGAGCCGGCTGCACGTCGCAAAGGAGAAGTTCCGGGAAAGCTACGACGCCGGAAAAGGCCATCTTGACAAGAAAATGGAGGGAAAAGGAACAATGAAAAGATTACCGGAAGTAATGCCAAAATATACGATCGCGAAGACGGACAAGGAGCCGTTTGCGGTAAAATGGGAAGAGCTGATGGGATGGTTTTTGGTGCCAAAGCTCGGCGAAAAAATATCATGGGGAATGTACGATCAGCCCTCGGGAAGGCTTGATCACGTGTATGACATGGAGGTGACGGGACGCGCGATGGTCCACGGCATCGAAGGCGTGGAACTGACGGCGCGGGAAGCGAGCTATTCCGACAAGAAGGACGTGATCCAGAGAACCTTTGTGGCGCAGCTGACGGACACGCATTGCAGGTATCTGGCAACCATCCGAAATGACAATGGTGTCAGGAATTACATTACTTTCTTGGACGGGGAAGAATTCATGCAGTGCTGGGGCTACGGCGAGGACAACGTCGGAAATGAGACGGACCTTAGACCCAAGGGGATCATCCAACGGGATGGCAACATAGTGACGACGCCGGGGAAGGATTTTGTGCTGGACGTGGTTGGAAGATATGACGTGACTATTGCCGGAAAAACCTATGACACCGTGTGTGTGCTCGACGTTTCGACCTACAACAACGGCGTGGTGTCGGAACAATTCCTTGACAAGAACGGCCGGACTATTCTATGGAGGCGCTTTAACAAAAATGACTGGCATATCGAGCGCTATGGCGGGAAGCTTTGGAGTGAGCAACTTCCTGAGAATGACAGGCTGATCGTGGACGGCGAGACTTACGTGCAGTGGTATGATTGTATCACGGATTATGTCGTAAATACTTAAGATTTTCTGAATATCGAAAAAAGTACTTGAAGGTGCCCTTAGGGCACCTTCTATTCTTGTAATCAGAATGAAACAGACGTCGCGAAAGCGGCAACAAAGTAAAAAACGTGTCAGTAGACACGTCCCCGTGACGTAAAAGGAGGAATGAACATGAAGATTATCGTAACCGGAGGAGCCGGATTTATCGGCAGTAATTTTATTTTTCACATGTTGAAGAAGTATCCTGATTATAGGATCATTTGTCTGGATTGCCTGACCTATGCGGGAAATCTTTCCACGCTGGCACCGATCATGGACAACCCGAACTTCCGCTTTGTAAAGGAGAGCATCACGGATCGTGAGGCGGTTTACAAGCTGTTCGAGGAGGAGCATCCCGACATTGTCGTGAACTTTGCGGCAGAGAGTCACGTGGATCGTTCCATCGAGAACCCTGAGGTGTTCCTGGATACCAATATCAAGGGTACCGCAGTTCTGATGGATGCCTGCAGAAAGTATGGCATCACTCGTTATCATCAGGTATCCACGGATGAGGTATACGGCGACCTGCCTTTGGATCGCCCGGACCTGTTCTTTACCGAGGAGACGCCCATCCACACCAGCAGCCCTTACAGCTCTTCGAAGGCTGGCGCAGACCTTTTGGTGCTGGCATATCACAGAACCTACGGCCTGCCCGTGACCATCAGCCGTTGCTCCAACAACTACGGTCCTTATCATTTCCCGGAGAAGCTGATCCCGCTGATGATCGCGAATGCACTGAACGACAAGCCTCTTCCCGTTTACGGCGAAGGCCTGAACGTGCGCGACTGGCTGTACGTTGAGGATCACTGTAAAGCCATCGACTTGATCATTCACAAGGGCCGCGTAGGCGAGGTTTACAACATTGGCGGCCACAATGAGATGAAGAACATCGACATCGTGAAGATCATCTGCAGAGAGCTTGGCAAGCCTGAGAGCCTGATCACCTACGTGACGGACCGCAAGGGTCATGACATGCGCTATGCCATCGATCCCACCAAGATCCACAACGAGCTTGGCTGGCTTCCCGAGACGAAGTTTGAGGACGGCATCAAGAAGACCATCAAGTGGTATCTCGAGAACCGCGAGTGGTGGGAGACCATCATTTCCGGCGAGTACCAGAACTACTATGCTAAAATGTATGGAGGTCGGGAAATCACGAAGTGATATCCCGATCCTGAGCGAAGCGAAGGACGTGACGAAGGTCACGCAAAATATTACCCCGCCATTTCTTTATCAGAGATGGCGGGGTTTTTGTTTAACTGTTTTCAATGGCAAAGCGATAATCCCCATTTTTATATTCAAAAACATAGAAATGAAGGGTTTGATGGTGATGATCCGTATTCGGGTCCGGAACGGTGATCTGTAGATCTGCAGGATCTACCGTGTAAGCATTGACCTTTTTGCCTTTGACGTCCTTTGTCGCCCAGGGTTCCGTTTCGGTCAAGGTTTTCTTAATTGCTGCCGCATAGATTTCCGGCATGGCATTGCACAGATCATCCAAGGAATGATAGGCATAGGTTTCTCTTCGAGAGATCGCGTCCTGAAATCCCTGCACTCCATAACGTTCGTATAAATCTATTAGTTCTGGAAAACTAGTATGCTCGGCGTAGTACGCCCGAACCTCAGGAGTCACTTCATGAACTTGCCAGCGTAGCGCGCTAACACAAAAAACAATCATAAGAACAACTGATCCTACCACCCTGCAAATGGCGTCCTACTTCGGCCGCATTTGCGGAGCTAATCGGCCGCGATGCGCAGCGAGCGGCCATACTTTTGCTTTGATTTAAAACCACGTTATTCCTCATAATGATGTTATGCCACGAAAGTGGTAAATACATCAT
>JAEEGL014869907.1_pt1 | contig 21988 bp, 19 predicted proteins | sample 9134231 | NCBI WGS metagenome assembly JAEEGL01 (sample SAMN16246548, study PRJNA631951) | gut metagenome | biome: gut microbiome; feature: rumen; material: fiber-attached | host: Bos | place: Iran: Karaj | collected 2018-10 | reverse complement strand
GGCAGCTACTTCGCCGCTTTCGTGCAGTATCCCAACCAGTTTGGTGAGGCTCAGGATTGGACGGGCTTCATCGCCAAGTGCCACGAGAAGGGCATCTTCGTCTGCATGGCTACCGACCTGATGGCGCTGGCCCTGATGAAGACTCCCGGTGAGATGGGTGCTGACTGTGCCGTGGGCAACGCCCAGCGCTTCGGCCTCCCCATGGGCTTCGGTGGTCCTCATGCCGGCTTCTTTGCCTTTACCGACACCTTCAAGCGTGCCTTCCCCGGCCGTATCATCGGCTGGAGCGTCGACGCTAAGGGGAACCCCGCCCTGAGAATGGCCCTGGGCATGCGCGAGCAGCACATCAAACGCGACAAAGCTACCTCGAACATCTGCACCTCGGCAGCATTGGTGGCGAATATGAGTGCCTTCTATGCCATCTGGCATGGTCCGGAGGGCATCAAGGAAATCGCCGTGCGCATCTGCGCCCGCGCCCATAGACTGGCGAAGGAGCTGGAGCAGTACGGCTACAAGCAGCACAACAAGGTGTATTTCGACACCCTGGCACTGCAGTGCCCTGTGGCCACGGCCAAGGTGCGCGAGGTGGCGCTGAAACACGAAATCAACTTCCGCTATATCTGCGACGAATGCATCGGCATTGCCATCGATGAGACGACGGAGAAGAGCGACCTGGACGCCATCGTGGCTTGCCTGGCCGAAGCGGCCGGCAAGAAGGCGCAGCCGCTGGAGTGCAAGGGCTGCTGCTGCCAGTTTGCCGACGAGGCCATCCCCGCCGAGCTGAAGCGTGGCGGTGCATTCCTCACCCAGAAGATTTTCAACCGCTTCCACGACGAGACCTCGATGATGCGCTATATTAAGATGCTCGAGGAGAAAGACTTGAGCCTGAACCGCGCTATGATTCCGCTGGGCAGCTGCACGATGAAACTGAATGCCGCCGCCGAGATGATGCCGCTGAGCTGGAGCAAGTTTGCCGGTATGCACCCCTTCGTGCCCGCCGACCAGGCAGAGGGTTACCTCGAGATGATCAAGGACATCGAACACTGGCTCTCCGTCATCACGGGCTTCGCAGGCTGCTCGCTGCAGCCCAATAGCGGTGCTTTTGGCGAGTACAGCGGTCTCACCGTGATTCGCAACTATCACATCGCCAACGGCCAGCCCCAGCGCAACGTCTGCCTTATCCCCGCCTCGGCTCACGGCACCAACCCCGCCTCTGCCGCCAAGGCCGGCATGACGGTGGTGGTGGTGAAGTGCAACGAGAAGGGCGACGTGGACATCGAAGACCTGAAGGCCAAAGCGGAGCAGTACAAGGAGACGCTCAGCTGCCTGATGATCACCTATCCTTCGACGCACGGTGCTTTCGAGGAAGGCATCCTCGAGATTATCAATATTATCCACAGCGTGGGTGCCCTCGTCTATATGGACGGCGCCAACATGAACGCCCAGGTGGGACTGACGAGTCCCGGCCACATGGGTGCCGACGTGTGCCACCTGAACCTGCACAAGACCTTCGCCATGCCTCACGGCGGCGGCGGTCCCGGAGTGGGCCCCATCTGCGTCTGCGAGAAGCTGGTGGACTTCCTGCCCACGCACCCCGTGGTGGAGGTGGGTGGCAAGAAGGGCAACACGATGGCCGCCGCACCCTACGGCAGTGCCTACCTGCTGCCCATCACCTACGGCTACCTGCTGATGCTCGGCAGCGAAGGACTGACGGAAGTAACCAAACATGCCATCCTCAACGCCAACTACCTGCGTGCCCGTCTGCAGAAATACTACAAGATTCTCTACACCAACCGCAACGGTATGTGCGGTCACGAGATGATTGTGGACTTCAACGAGTTCAGCCTGAAGGTCGGTGTGGGCGACATCGCTAAGCGACTGATGGACTATGGCTTCCACGCTCCCACGGTGGCCTTCCCGGTGCACAACACCCTGATGGTGGAGCCCACGGAGAGCGAGCCGCTGAGCGAGATGGACCGCTTCTGCGACGCTATGATTGCCATCCGTCAGGAGATTGACGACATTATGACCGGCAAGAGCGACGAGCATAACAACCCCATCTGCAACGCCCCGCACACGATGCAGGTCGTCTGCGCCGATGAGTGGACGCTGCCCTACAGCCGTCAGAAAGCCGCCTTCCCGCAACTCCGTTTGGAGAACACGACCGCAGGGAGTGAGCTTCTTCAAACGAAGTACTGGCCCACGATCAGCAAGATTGACGACGCCTATGGCGACCGTAACCTGCAAGCGGTATGGGCTGAGTAAAACTCAGGCTACCACGATAGCGAAGCGGGCATCCTAAGAAGGGTGCCCGCTTTTATTATTGAAGAAAAAAAATCAATCGAAGAAGTGCCAGGTGAGTCCCCAGAAGAGGCCGAATTTCTGGCCGGGGTAGTGGGGGAGGAGGAAGTAGCGCGGGGAGTTCTCCCAGAGGGCGTTGAGGTGGCCGGCCTTGAGGTAGATGCTGGCGCGTTTCACCTGGAGGTTCAGGAAGACATCGGCCCAGAGATAGTCGCCCACCTCGTTGTCCTGAAAGAAGAAGAGGCCTGTGGCGGGGTCGTAGCCGTCGGGGATGAAGGAGGTGAAGTAGCGGATGTCGGTACCGAACTGTAGGCGCAGAGCGCCCTTGAGAAGGGAGAAGTCGCCGTAGAGGGAGTTCTTGCAGGACCAGAGGGGCACGTCGACCTGCAACTTGTCGGTGGAGTGCTGCAGGAGATGCTGCATGTCGACATGGAACCACCCCCAGGCCAGACGCAGGGTGAGTGCCGCTTGGGAGAGCCAGAGGTCCTGGTTGCCGGTGTGGACGGTCAGCAGGGAGTCGTACCAGACGTTATGGCTCATCCAGGTGGAGTGGACGTCGAGGTCCAGGAGGCGCAGGAAGCTGCTGTCGCTGCTATAGAAGAGGTGCAGTCCGAAACGGTGGGTGCTGACGGGGTCGAGCAAGTAGTTGGAGGCGTGGAGCATCGCGACGGTGGGATTCTGCTGCTGCAGAACGAGGCTGAGCTCCAAGCCGCTGTTGCGGGCGCTGTCGGACATCAGCGATAGCGTGCCCGCCGTCCTGTAGTCGGGCTCCTTGGCACCCAGATTGAGGAGGGTGTTGTCCAGCTCGCCTTCGAGCCGGAAGGAGAGGCGAGGGTTGCCGATTTCGAGGGTGGCAAAAGGATTGATTGCGGCAGTGGAGACTATCGTGTCGGGAGCCGAGAGGGTAGTGCGGCGCAGGGTGGCATCGAATCGGCGAGGGGTGATTCCGAGGGTGATTTTCAGTGGGTTGTGCCAGCGATAGTCGGGGTAGGCGTCGTTGGTCCAGAAGAGAGAGGCGGAGGCTTGGCTCCAGAGGGTGGAGTCGCTGAAGGCCGGGAGGTAGGCGGCGCGTTTCTGGCGGTGGTAGCGCATCTCGGCACCGAAAACACCGAGGTTGAGGACAGTCGGAGAGCCGACACGGAGGGTGTCGGTGACGACCAGCGTATCGAGCACCTGAAGCACACTGTCGCCACTCACGGTGTCGAAACGCACCGTCAGCGAGTCACGTTCGCGAATGCGTTCCACCTGACGGACGAGGTTGTAGGTGATGCGACCGAAAACGTCGTGACGGAGATGAGAAGAGCCTGCACCGGAGAGTTTTACCGGCAGGCCGGAGAAGTTGCTCATCTGGTTGGAGGTGAAAATGTCGTCGTTGGAGAGACCGCCGTTCTCGTCGATGGAGAACGACTGCCAGATGAAACCGGCTTGAATCTGGAGTCGGGAGTCGGGAGAGAAGTAGTTGGTGGTGAAGTCGAGGAAGTGGTCTTTGGCTCCCGAAGAGGAGAGGACTCCTTCAGGACACATGAGCTGGTAGTCGAAGGAGAGGTTCCATCCGGGTATCACATTCTGAGTGTGAGCAATATGGACGAGGTAGTCTTTCTTCAGCGAGCTGTTGTATGAAAGCAGGGAATAGGGGGTCTGGGTTTGATAGAAGCGAATATTCTCGGGCGTTTTGGCATAGCCTCCCATCTCGTCGTCCTGGAGGAGGAGAGAGAGTCCGTCACCGTAAACGGGGAAAATGCTTTTATGGGGATGGCCGATGGTTCCTTTGCCGAGGTAGTAGTCGCCGTTGAGACCATCGAGAGGGTCGCTGAATTGGACTCCTGTGGGATCGAGGGTGGGATTCCACAACTGGTCGATTTTTACCTGATGGGGGGTGTGGTGGAAGAAGAAGACCTTGTCGCGGAGCACCGAATCGGGAATCTCTTCGTGAAAGATGAGTCCCTTGGTGGCCGAGGTGTCGGAGTGGGAGATGCTGTCGTTACCGATACGTGACCTGTTGTGTTGGTTCTGTCCGGAAAGGGACTGGCTATTGGTGAATTCTCCACGACTGTTTCCTGTGGCGCCGGTAGGGATTCGTACCTGGGCCTGAGAGGTGAGAGGGGAGAGCTGGAAGGAAAAAAAGATAAAAAGAAAACTCCAACGGAGTATACTCCGTTGGTATTTTCTTATATTATCTTTCATTGCGCTTGCCACGTCGATTCTCGCTGTTTAATTGTTCTGCAGAAATCTTTCGACATCCATTCCGGCGACGCACCCTTTGCCGGCGGCCACGATGGCTTGGCGATAGTTGGGGTCGCAGACATCGCCGGCGGCGAAGACACCGGGGACGCTGGTGGCAGCCGAAGGATTTTGCACTTTGATGTATCCTTGTTCGTCGAGTTCCACCTGTCCGTTCAAGAAGTCGGTGTTGGGTTTGTGTCCGATGGCCACAAATACTCCCGTCACCTCGAGGGTGCGTTTGGCACCCGTCTGGGTGTCTTCGAGTTCGAGGCCTGTGACGCCGTCGAGGTCGGTGCCCAGAATCTGGGCGGGACGGCTGTTCCAGCACATCTCAATCTTGGGGTTGGTGAGGACGCGGTGCTGCATGGCTTTCGAAGCACGCAACTCGTCGCGACGGTGTACGAGGTAGACCTTCGAGCAGAGGGTGGAGAGGTAGTTGGCCTCTTCGCATGCGGTGTCGCCACCACCAATCACTGCCACTTCCTGATTTTTGTAGAAATAGCCGTCGCAGGTGGCACAGGCAGACACGCCCTGTCCGTAGAATTGTTTCTCGCTCTCGAGGCCTATCCATTTTGCACAGGCACCAGTGGCGATGACTACCGTCTCGGCCTCAATCTCCACGCCGTGGTCATCTTTGGCATGGAAGGGGCGTTGGCTGAGGTCTATCTCGCGGATGTAGCCACTCCGCACATCGGTGCCGAAACGCACGGCTTGCTTCTTGAGGTCCTCCATCATAGCGCTACCGCTGATGCTCTCGGGATAGCCGGGGAAGTTCTCGATTTCAGTGGTAATGGTCAGCTGGCCACCGGGTTGCTCACCTTCGTAGAGGATGGGCTTGAGGTCGGCGCGACCGGTATAAATTCCTGTGGTGTAGCCGGCAGGGCCGGAACCTATGATTAAGCAACGTGTCTTTTCCATTGATATGATTGTTTGATTGCTTGATTGCTTGAATGTTTGAATGCTTTGCTCCACGTTGGTCGCAGGCCGTTCGCTGTCGCTCAGGCAGGATTGCGTGAGTATTCTATTGTCCTTTCACTCCCTATCACTCCCTATCACTCCCTATCACTCCCTATCACTCCCTCTCTCCTCTTTTTCCTCATGCTGAAGTAAATCATATATGCGGCACCTACGGCGATGACAGCGGCCTGCTGCGATCCCCAGAGCATCCATCCACAGGCGGTGCCCACGGCGGTGCTGATACCGTAGATGTCGGTAAGTCCCATCATCACCAGTGCGGGATAGACGCCGATGCCGCCTTGCGAGAAGGTCATGCCTACGGTGCCGAAGAGGTAGACCACAAAGGCGGCGCGAAGTCCCAGCCACGAGGTCTCGCCGAAGGCATGGAAGATGATGAGGCCGCCCAATATGTAGAGCAGATAGATGGCGACACTGTAGAGGACGAAGAGCAGCGAGTTCTTGCGCCCCATGTGGAAGACACTCTTCACGCCGACCACCATACCGCGTACAAGTTCGTCGACTTTGGCGAAGGGCTTGAAGCGCAACAGCCTCTTCCAGAGTAGCTTGTAGAGCACAAAGGCGAGGAGCGCCAGTACCACCAAAGCACCGATAATCATGGCCATATTGGGCAGATGGTTGAACTTCTCGGAGAGGGTGTCGTAGAGCCAGTCTTTGGCTTTGCCGAGCATCACTACCAAGCCGATAAGGACAATAATTCCGAAGGCCAGGAGGTCGATGATACGCTCGGTGACCACCGTACCCAGCGATTTCTCAATGGGGATACCCTCGCTGGTGCGCAATGTGGCGCAGCGCATCACCTCACCGGCACGGGGGAAGGCCAGGTTGCCCATATAGGCGATGACCACCGAGCCGAAGGTATGGTTCACGGTAGGGGAGAGATTCATGGATTGGAAGAGCAGTCGCCAGCGCAGTGCCCGCACGAAGTGGCTCAGGAGGCAGCAGCCCATGGCCAGCGCCACCCACCAGTAGTTGGCCTCACGGAACGAGTTCCAGATGGCCGTCTTCTGTTCGGGGTCGAGCTTGAGCAAGAACCAGTAGATGAAGAAGAAGCCGATGCCCAAGAAAATGGCCATCCGCACCAGGTCTTTCACCCGCTGTTTTTTGTGTGAGGGTTGTGGGTCGCTCATACTTTGACGTTTATCGTTTTGTGGTTATCGGTTCAAAATGACGGCTGTGTCTGTTTCGTTAACCTTTAAACTTTGTTGTTCTTGGGGAAAATCACGGTGGGATGCCAGTTTCGGGCCTCTGCGGGTTCCATCTGGGCGTAGGCGGCGATGATGAGCAGATGGCCGACCATGGCTTTGTGGGCTGCAGCACCGTTGATGCCGATGACACCGCTGCCGCGTTCGCCGCGGATGGCGTAGGTGGCGAAACGTTCGCCATTGGTGATGTTGTAAATCTCCACCTTCTCGTTTTCGATGATACCGGCAGCGTCCATCATATCTGCGTCAATAGTGATGCTGCCGATATAATCCAAGTCGGCCTCGGTGACCGTCACACGGTGGATTTTCGATTTCAGTACTTCAATAAGCATTTATTCAGAAGTTATTAGTTTCGTGTTTAAAGTGATGCGTTAGAAGAAGAAATTGTAGATGCCGCTGACAATGACATCGTGGTAGCGGTAGAGGAAGAATCCGCAGACGACCACCACGGCGATTACCACTCCGATGCGGCGACGCTCGCGGTGGAAGTCCTTGTGGTAATCCAGGCGGCGTCTGATGCGTGTGTGCTCCTCTTTGAACTGCTGCACATGTTCCGTGGCGGTTTCGGGCTTCTCCGACATCGCCTCCTCTTCCGTCAGGAAACGCGATTTATACTCAAATTTAGGCATCTTGCGCTTGCGGAACATATCCTTCCAGGTCAGCTTGCTGTGCTTGACATTGCCTTCTTCCTCGAGTTCACGCACCCGTTGCTCGAAGTATTCCACCTCCTCTTTGGTGGCCCCTTCGGGGTTGGGCGCATATTTGCGTTTCAACGACTCCAGACGCTCCTTGCGAGGATCGTAGAAACGCGGACGATAGTTGAACTGGCGCGGCTTGGGAACATAGAACATCGGCATGGCGGGACGTGTTTAAGTGATGAGTGGTTAGTGTTCGGTAATGATAAGGTCCATTTTCACGTCGTGAGGCTCCACGGGGAGGGTGTCAAGCATCTGGAAGTCGTAAGCCACCCCCACCTTGATGGCGTTGGGGGTGGACTTGAGGAGGCGGTCGTAGAATCCGCGTCCGCGACCCATGCGGTTTCCTGTGGGGTCAAAGGCCACACCGGGAACGATAATCATCTCTACCTTGTCGAGGTCGGTATACTCGGGCAGGCTGGCATCGGGTTCTCCAATGCCGAATTGTTCCCCTGCCACCATGCAATCGGGACCGGTGTACTGACGCAAACGCAGGTCGTCGCCGTCTACGCAAGGCAGCAACAGCACCTTCTCGTTGTACCAGCGGTTAACAAAGGAATGTGTCTGCACCTCGTCGGTCATCGACCAATAAAGCAGCACCACATGGGCTTTCTGAAACTCGGGCAGTTTCTCCACTTGGCACATGATATGCTCCGACCGGCGGAGTTTCTCCTCCAGCGGTACCGCACGCTTCAGTTCGCGAATCAGCTTTCTGACCTCAGCTTTCTCCATTTCTTTTAAAACTTTAACCGTTACCTCCTGCGGCAGCCCTCTTTAAACGTTAAACTTTAAACGTTACCAAGTTATTGGTTATTGGTTTGCTCCAGCCCCTGCTCACCGACCTTGCTTGCGTGATTTCATCTACGTTTCTTGCACTCGGCAAAAAATGTAAACACTTTCTGCGCTCATTTCTGAAACTCCCGCAGGCCGTGTCTCCTATGGAGCCAGGCAGAAACTTTAAACTTTACCAGGTTAGTGGTTATTGAAAGGCTACCAGCTCAATACCCTCTCTCAAACCTCTCAAACCTCTTTAACCTCTTTAACCGTTCTTAGAACGGCAAATCATCGTCGGGATTCGAAGCCATCTGAGGGGCGGCGGCGAAGCTGCTGGGTTGAGCGGCGGGAGCGACAGGCGCTGCGGGCTGTGCGGCGGCAGGGGCGGGGGCTCCACTCCAGTTGTAGCCACCGGCGGCAGGAGGCATCTGTCCCGGCACAAAAGGCTGGACACGCGAAGCACGGAGGTCGGTGTACCAACGCTCGTTGAACTCTCTCGACTCGGGATTGAAGCTCACTTGCACAAGCGTACCCATCGGAATACTTTTAGCCATGGCTACACGTTCCTCACCAAAGGTGATGAAGGCCACCTTGCGGGGATAGTCACCCTCGGTCTCAATGACAAAACCACCCTTCACCCACGGACCGCGGGCCGATTCGCCCGACACATCGGGCAACAGCTGAATTAACTTGCCTGTAATTTCCATTTTATCTCTTTATTTATATTATTGTCAATAAATTATCCTCCAACCTTCCATTGGAATCAAACTACAAAAATAAACAAAAAAAACGACCCCACCAAAAAATATTTTTATTTTCTATTTTTCAATTTTTTTGTGTATCTTTGCAAATCGAACCAAAACAGTTACTCGAATGTAGAATTTTGATTTTCAAGGAGGTGTATTATGATTGAGACTATCCAGTATAAGTCGATTCGATGGCTTGACATCACCAACCCTAGCGAGGACGACTACCGTCTGCTTCTGGATGAGTATCATTTCCACCCCTTGGATATCGAAGACTGTCGCGGCACCACCCAACGTCCGAAAATCGACGAGTACGACGATTATTACTTTCTCATCCTTCATTTCCCTTATTTCGACAAAGGCAACAAGTTCATCCGCATCCGCGAGGTGAAAATCTTCTGGGGTAAGGACTATATCATCACTGTGGGTAAAGCCCACTGGGTGGTTAAGAAGTTCTTTGACGAGGTTCAGGAAGATCTTCATGAAGGCGATGAGGAGACGCAGGAGATGTTGGCCACCAGCGATCAGCTGCTCTACCATATCCTCAACAGACTCATGTTGGAGACCAACACACTCGTGCAGCGTGTGGGTGCCGAGGTGGACCTCATCAACTATGACATCTTTAACAAACGCGCCCGCTCCATTATCGAGCAGATTTCCGTGACGCGAAGGAATACCATCCTGCTGAACACCACCTTCCGGCCCCAACTGCGTGTGCTGCACATGTTCGAGAGTGGCGGCATCAAAGGCTTCGTCGACCCCGAGCTTATCGACATGGAAGACTACTGGGGCAATATCCTGGACCAGTACCAGAAGATGTTCGACTCCATTGAGGACTATGGAGAGTTGGTCGAGGGCCTCTCCCATACTTTCGACTCCTTGTTGACCAATCGCACCAATGAGATTATGCGTGTGCTGACCTACTTCTCCACCATCATGCTCCCGCTGACGGTGGTGACAGGTTTCTTTGGCATGAATGTGGACTTCCCCTTCCTGGCCAACACCACCGCTTTCTGGATTATCCTCGGTGCCCTTGCCCTCCTCACATTCCTTTTGATATTCTTCTTCCGCCGGATGACGGGGAGATAGGGTAAAGTTTAAAGTTTAAAGTTTAAAGATTTGTAACGGTTAGTGGTTATTGGTTATAGGTTATTGACGCTTGCGCAGTCGAATACCGACAACACGACCGCGGCAGCCTTTCACTAACCACTAACCTGGTAACGTTTAACGTTTAAAGAGGGCTGCCGCAGTCGAAATACCGACAACAACGACCGCGGCAGCCTTTCAATAACCAATAAGCTGGTAACGGTTAACGGTTAACGTTTAAAGTTTAAAGAAAGCTGCCGCAGTCGAATACCGACAACAACGACCGCGGCAGCCTTTCAATAACCAATAACCAATAACCTATAACCATTCAATAACCAATCTGCCTGACCTTTGGTCATGGCCTGCGACGCAAGCAAGGTCGGTGAGCAGGGGCTGGAGCAAACCTATAACCTATAACCTTTCAATAACCAATAACCAATAACCAATAACCGAAAGATAAAAAAAAAGATTCGCCAGTTCTGGCGAATCTTTTTTTTATCTTTTCTGTAGAGTTACATCTGCTGTTGCTGCTGTTTGCGTTTGGCATCTTCGGCAGCGTTGTAGAAGAGTCGTAGGGCACCAGCCTGGCGGAGTTCCTGTTTCACATCGTTGATGAGACCCATGGGAACGGTCTTGTCAGCCTTGATGATGGTGGTGAGCTGGTCGGCGGCATTCGTACCGTCTTCCATCAGTCTGCTGTGCTGGCTGCGCTGCATCTCGATGAAGGGGATGATGTCATCCTTTTTCGAGAGCTGGTCGTTGACCTGAATACGGGGGTTGCTACCATACTTCGCCTTGTCCTCGGGAATACCGATATAGACAGTGCAGGAGTTGCTCGGGTCATCGAGTTTGGCAACCTCGGTACCCATAGGGACGTTGGTGGCCACGAGGGTGTTTTCGCGCATGGAGGTAATGACCATGAAGAAGAACAGCAGCATGAAGATGATGTCACTCATGGAGCCCATGTTCAAGCCGGGCGTTTCTTTTGCTTTTTTACCGGTGAATCGTGCCATTAGTTGGTTCCTCCTATGTTTGAAGGTTTAGCCTCGGAGATGGCCATGGGAACGGCCTTTTCGACGGCTTTGCGTAGGTTGTTTTCTTTGGCGTTCGGGAGGTCCATGTAGTTGGAACGGCCGAACTTCTTTGCCGAAACTTCGTTGCGCAGTTCAGTGATGGCGGCAGTAAGCTCATTCTGCACTTGGAAATATTTGTCGTACGAGGTGCTGTTATGGCATTGCAGCGAGATAACACCCTTCGATACTTTATAGTTTCCAATGCCTTCGATGTAAATGTCATCCATTTCGGGCAGGTTGGGGTTTTCCCTACGGTCGCCCTGCAGGAAGGTCTTTACACGTCCTTTGAGTTGGTCAATGGTGCAGGACTCCAAACCACCGGTGGAGTTGGTGGTAAGAATCTTGTCTTCGGAGTTGACAAGCACTGTGAAGATATTGCGCTGGTGAATCTCGGGCTTCTCGGCATTCTCTTTCGGGATGGGAGGAAGCACACGGGCAATACCTTTGTCAGTCTTAATGTCGGAGACCATCAGGAAAAAGGCCAGAAGCAGAAAGGAGATGTCGGCCATCGAACTTGTGTTCAATCCTGGAGTCTTACGTGCCATAATTTATTTCTTTTTAAAGGTTTTGGCAATCTCTGCATAGAGAATGCTGATGACGGAACCGGCAGCAAGGATGTAAACCATGATGCAGGCGGCACCGATGAGTTTGGAAACACCTTCCGAGGTCTCGTTCTTGGCGAGGAACTCGGCAGGCACGTCGCTACCGGAGGACAGCAGGTAGGAGACCACCACAACAGCCACGCAGATGACGGTGACGGTGAGGAACTTCACCCAATATTTGCTGTCGCTCATGAAGCGGTTAATCAGTTTGATGACAAGGAAGGCCACAATGCCGATGATAGCAGCGATAACGAGGCACATCAGAATGATGTAGGCCACGTCAAAGGTTCCCGGACTCGTGAGGCCCTCTAAGCTGTCGGCACTGCCGTTGCCGATGGCAAACAGTACTGCAAAGACTGTTGCCAGCAGGGCGATGCCAAGCATGACAAGGGTCAATATTTTATCTGTTTTTTCTTTCATAATGGTTCTATATTAATAGTTTAAAGTTTAAAGTTTAAAGTTTTAAGTGAACACTTCAACTTATAAGGAACCATTATTTGTGGTATTTCACGAGGATGTCCATGAAGGAGATGCTGCCATCTTCCATCTGGTCGACGAGGCTCTCGATCTTGGTGAGGAGGTAGTTGTAGAAAATCTGAAGGATGATGGCGACGATAAGACCGAAGATGGTGGTCAACAGAGCCATCTTCATACCGTGAGCCACGATGATGGGGCTGATGTTACCCTGCTCCTCGATGGCGTCGAAGGCTTCAACCATACCGACCACAGTGCCGAGGAATCCGAAGGAGGGAGCCAGAGCGATGAACAGGCTGATCCAGGTCATGTTGTTCTCGAGACGGGCCATCTGGACACCACCGTAGCTGGTGATGGATTTCTCAACGTTCTCAAGACCCTGGTCGATACGATCCAGACCCTGATAGAAGATGCTGGCCACGGGACCGCGGGTGTTGCGGCAGAGCTCCTTGGCGCCTTCGTAGTTGCCGTTCTTCACGTTGTCCTCAATGCCACCGAGGAGTTTCTTGGTGTTGGTGGTGGCCATGTTGAGGTAAAGGATGCGCTCGATAACGAGAGCCATACCGAAAATCAAGCAGATAAGCACGGGGGTCATCCAGCCGGCACCACCTTCGATGTATTTCTCTTTCAGCATCTGATGGAAGGAGAGCTCGGTGGCGGCGGTGTCGACGACGGCGGTTTCTTCTGTGGCAACGGCTTCAACGTTGTCCTGGGCGACCTGGTCGTCAGCGACCTGCTCGGTGTTCTCTGCCGGTGTGGCATCCTGTGCCATAGCGACGTTGATGTTGGCAAATGTCAATAATCCAGCTATTGACAGCAAGGCAAATACTTTTTTCATAATGTGTTAGTTGTTGATTATTAAATTATTGTTCGTTTTTGTCTATGATGATTCGTAATGCAAATATACACCTTTTTTCTAATACGGCCAAAAAATTATTATTTTTTTCTTCCGTTCAGGGTCTCCAACATCTCGCGCAGGGGCGCTTTGCGCGCCTCGTCGGCATGGATGTCGTCGAGTTGCCGGAGGGCTTTCCCAAACTCGTCGGCGATGGCTTTCTCCACGGCTGTACGCAGCCCGACGGCGTCGTAGAGGGCCATCACACGGCACACCTTCTCCTCCTCGTCGAGGGCGCCTCCCGGGGCGAAGAGCGCTGTGAGCTCTTTCTTCTGCTCGGGCGGGCAGAGCCCGAGGGCTGTCAACGGCAGGAAGGTCTTTTTGTTGTCCCGTATGTCCTGCCCTGTTTTCTTGCCGAAAACGGCGGTGTCGCCATACCCGTCGAGGAGGTCGTCCTGCAGCTGGAAGGCCAGTCCCATGTGGATTCCGAATTGCCAGAGCTTGTCGACTTCCTGCAGGGGGGCGTCGGCATAGAGGGCGCCGATCTTGAGGGCGCCGGCCAGCAGCACGGCGGTCTTCTGCCGTATCATGTCCATGTAGTCGTCAAGCCGCACCTGGTCGAGGGCGAGCCCTTCGAAATTCATGTCTTTCTGCTGCCCTTCACAGACCTCTATGGCGGTCTCGTTGAAGCATTGCAGTATCTCTTGCAGGTGGGGCGTGGGCTGTCGCAGGAAGTAGCGCCAGGCAAGGGCGAACATGGTGTCGCCGCTGAGGACGGCGGTGTTCTCGTCCCATTTCGTGTAGACCGTGGGCTCTCCGCGTCGCAAGGGCGAGCGGTCCATCAGGTCGTCGTGCAAGAGGGTGAAGTTGTGGAAGGTCTCGATGCCGAGGGCGGCATTGCGCACCTCCTCCTCTTTGCCGCCGAACATGGCGTTGGCTGCCAGCAGCAGGGTGGGGCGGATGCGCTTCCCGCCAAGGCGCAGCGTGTAGTCGATGGGCTCGTAGAGCTCGCGCGGCGCTGCCAGAAAGGTCTCCTGGTCGAAGATGTCGGCTACACGGCCAAGGTAGTATTTTATATTATTCATTAATATATTTTTTTAATATGCTACTCCATGTTGTGTACACCATCGCTGGGCGCCGGTGTGGCCCAGCTTGGCGGCGCGTTTGTAGTTGGCCTGCTCCTGCTTGGGTTTCTTCTGCTTGGCATAGAGCTCCGCAATGCGGCAGTAGGTGTCGGCGTCTTTCTTGTTGATCTCTACGGCCTTCTGGTAGCTGCGGATGGCTTTGCCGAATTCGTTCTGCTCGGCATAGGTGCGGCCGATGAGCCGGTAGGCCTCGCTCTGCCCGGGGGCGATGCGGGTGGCGGTGCGGTAGAGGGCAATGGCTTTGTTGTATTCGCCGTTGTCGAAGTAGATGTCGCCCAGCCGGTTGTAGGCTTGCACATAGGTGCTGTCGTATTTGATGACCGTCTCGAGGCACTCCACGGCGTTCTGCTTCTCGCCTTTGAGGAGGTAGGCCCATCCGAGACAGTAGATGAGTTTGATGGATTTACGTTCTACTTTAAGTCCTTTCTTCAAGGTGTTGATGGCCAGGTCGTAGTGGTTACGGTAGCAGTACATGGTGCCGAGGTTGAAATAGGCGTCGGTGTTCCTGGGGTCGGCAGCGATGGCCTTCCGGAAGGTCTGGGTGGCTTCGTTGTCGTTGCCTTTGTAGAACTGGATGATGCCCACGACGTTGAGCACACGCGCCGAGGAGGGGTCCTGCGCCTCTGCCTTGTGGGCCCAGGCGAGGGCGTTGGTGTAGTTCTCGTCGATGCAGTAGACCCAGGCGAGGGTGGCCATGGCGGAGGCGCGGAGGGCGCTGTCGGAAGGCGACGAGAGCTCGATGGCTTTCTCGGCCGAGCGTTTGGCGTCGGCCCATTCGCGCTGCTCGGCCTGGCAGGCGGCCAGATGGGTCATCGCGGCGGCACTGCTGTCGGCTTGGACGAGCCACTGCGCCGCCTCGCTGAAATGCTCCTTCCGCTCGAGCAGCAGCCCCAACTGCAGCCGGGCGGCGGCACTGCTGTCCGCTCCCTCGCGGAAGTATTTCTCGGCCAGGTCGTCGAGCCCCTTGCCAACGGCGTTCAGACCCTTCTCGAGACTCCCCTGCGCTGTCGCACAGAGGACCGGTAGCATCATGCAGACGAGTATGAGCGTTTTCTTAATCATTGATATTACATAACGTTGTCGCCCCTTTTTTATTGCATGTTGAAAACAAAATACTTTTCTTCCTCTGAAAGAAACGGCGAATTACGAAATCTTCTTCTGAAAGAAACGGCGAATTACGCTAATTTCTCTAAGCTACGCAGATCAATTTAAGGCGAATTACTCGAATGGAAGGCGCGAGAATTAGATTAATTAGCTAAAAATTAAAGGCTGCGTCTGCTTAGTGTAATTCGTTTAATTAGCCGTTATTTAATTCATGGTCAATTCATGGTAATTCATGTCAAAAAAAAGTTTTTCATGAGTCTGTGTGTATTTCAAGAAATTTATGTAAATTTGCAAATCATTTTCTACCCTACGATGACACATAAACTATCTACCCAGGAGATGAACCGCCTCTCGGTGGAGGCGTTCCGCGCCAGCGAGAAACTGCCGCTGACGGTGGTGCTCGACAACGTGCGGAGCCTCAATAATATCGGCTCCGTTTTCCGCACCTCCGATGCCTTCCGTGTGGAGCATATCGCCCTCTGCGGCATCACCGCCACACCGCCGCACCGCGAGATTCACAAGACCGCCCTCGGCGCCGAGGAGAGCGTGGCATGGAGCTACCACGAGGACACCGCCGAATGTGTGAAGGCGCTGAAGGAACGGGAATACAAGATATATGCCGTTGAGTTGGCACACAATAGTCTTAAGCTGGACAAAGACCCTGTCGACACCGAACATCCGATAGCACTGGTCTTCGGAAACGAAATTGAGGGAGTGCAGGAGGAGGTGATGGAGCTCTGCGACGCCTCGCTGGAGATCCCCCAGTTCGGCACCAAGCACAGCCTCAACGTCAGCTGCGCCGCCGCCATCGTGATATGGGAAATGTTTAAAAGATTTGTAACGTTTAAAGTTTAAAGTTTAAAGTTTAAAGAAAGCTGCCGCCTCCCACAAACTACCCATTAAACCCATTAAACCCATTAAACCTTTCAATAACCAATAACCAATAACCTATAACCATTCAATAACGATATGACCAAAGAAGAAAGAATGACGAAGGCCCGGGGCCTTCACAAGCAGGGCTGCAACTGTTGTCAGGCGGTGGTGATGGCCTATGCCGACCGGCTGCCCATCGACCCCGAGAACGCGATGAATATGGCCGCTCCTTTCGGTCGCGGCCTCGCAGGCTGCCGCGAGGTCTGCGGCTGCGTCAGCGGCATGGCGATGGTCTGCGGCCTCACCGGACACAACGCCGACGTGCGTCCCCTGATAGAACGTTTCCGCGAGTCCAACGGCGACATCGTCTGCGGCCGTCTCCTCGCACAAGGAAAGAAACCCTGTCCCGAGATGGTAGCCGAAGCCGCAGGACTGCTGGCAGAAGTGTAACGTTTAAAGTTTAAAGTTTAAAGTTTAAAGAAAGCTGACGCCTTAAAAGGTTATTGGTTATAGGTTATAGGTTATTGACGCTTGCGCAGGCGAAATACCGACAACAACGACCGCGGCAGCCCTCGTTAACCGTTAACCGTTACCCATACCCATTAAACCCATTAAACCCATTAAACCCACTAAACTCATTAACCCTTCAATAACCACTAACCAATAACCACTAACCGTTATCAATAACCAATAACCTATAACCTATAACCATTAAAAAAATTAAAAATTCGAATTTTTTTCGTACTTTTGTATCCCATTTTGTGAACGAGAATTATGCCGACAACAGCCACAAGACGCAAGGATAGAATAACATACGCTCAGGCATTCGACATCAACGGCAACACCCCTCCGCAGGCAATTGCCCTTGAGGAGAGTGTGCTGGGGGCCCTCATGCTCGACCAGACCGCCCTCATCAACGCCATCGAGACGTTGCATGTCGAATATTTCTACAAACCTGAACATCAGACCGTCTACAAGGCCATCCGCAAACTCTTCGAACAGAGCCAGCCGGTCGACCTGCTGACGGTGGTCGAACGCCTCCGTATCGACGGTGAACTCGAGGCCGCCGGCGGCGCCTATGCCGTCTCCAAACTCACCGAGAATGTCGTCTCCGCCGCCCATATCGAGTACCATATCCGCGTGCTGAGCGAGAAATACATCCAGCGCGAGATGATACGCATCTCCACCGAGACCATCACCGAGGCCTACGACGAGACCACCGATGTGGTGAACCTCCTCGACAAGACCGAGCAGCGTCTCATGGACATCAACGACAAGAACTTCCGCTCCGACTATCACCCCATGGGCGACTTCGTCGGCATGGCCATGGACCAAATCAAGGAGGCCGGCGAGAAGAGCGACGGCCTCAGCGGCTTGGAGAGCGGCTTCATCGGCCTCGACCGCATGACCGCCGGCTTCCAGCCCGGCACCCTCATCATCCTCGCCGCACGTCCCGCCATGGGTAAGACGGCCTGCGCCCTCTCCATGGCCCGCAATATCGCTGTCGACTTCCACAAGGCCGTGGCTTTCTTCTCCCTCGAGATGACAGGCCAGGAACTGGCCATGCGTCTCATCAGCAGCGAGTCACGCCTCCCGGGCGACAAACTCAAGAAAGGACACCTGGAACCCTACGAGAAAGAACAGCTCAAACGCGGCGCCCAGCCCCTCAACAACGCCCCCATCTATATCGACGACACCCCCCAGCTCACCATCTTCGAGCTCCGCGCCAAGGCGCGCCGCCTGAAGCAACGCTATGACATACAGATGATTTTCATCGACTACCTGCAGCTGATGTCCAGCGGCAGCACCGAGACCCGCAACGGCAACCGCGAGCAGGAAATCAGCATGATCTCGCGTCAGCTCAAGGCCCTCTCCAAGGAACTGCAGATTCCCGTGCTGGCCATGTCCCAGCTGAGCCGCGCCGTCGAGAGCCGCGTGGGCAACAAACCTCAGCTCAGCGACCTCCGCGAGTCGGGCGCCATCGAGCAGGACGCCGACATCGTCATGTTCATCTACCGTCCCGAATACTATGGCATCCAGGAAGACGACCACGGCTCCACCCTCGGCATGGCCGACCTCATCGTCGCCAAGCACCGCTCCGGTGGCACCGGCGATGTGCGTCTGCGCTTCGTCAAGGAGTTCGCACGCTTCGAGAACCCCCCGCAGCTGGGACTCGAGAGCCTCGCGGCCGGCATGCCGCAGAATGCCAACTTCGACCAAGGCGGCAGCATGATCGTCGACTCGAAAATGAACGAGGACAACTTGTCGCGACCGGATGGGAGCAACGAGTTTTCGTCGCTGATGGGCCCCGACAACGAGGTGCCGTTCTGATAACGGTTAACGGTTATTGGTTATTGGTTATAGGTTATAGACGCTGCCGCCTTAAAAGGTTATAGGTTATAGGTTATAGGTTATAGACGCTGACGCCTTAAAAGGTTATAGGTTATGGGTTATAGGTTATTGACGCTGCCGCCTTAAATGGTTATAGGTTATGGGTTATAGGTTATTGACGCTGACGCAGGAGGTAACGGTTTGCTCCACAAGGTCGCAGGCCGTGTCTCCGATGGAGCCAGGCAGAACGGTTAAAGAGGCTGCCGCAGTCCCACTAACTAACCCAACTAACTCATTCAACCCCTTAACTTTTCAATAACCAATAACCATTCACTAACCAATAACCAATAACCACTAACCCTTTCACTAACCAATAACCAATAACCACTAACCTGGTAAAGTTTAAAGTTTAAAGTTTAAAGTTTAAAGAAAGCTGCCGCGTCCCATCAACTAACCCAACTAACCCAACTAACCCAATTAACTCATTCAACTTTTCAATAACCACTAACCAATAACCACTAACCTTTCTATAACCTATAACCAATAACCACTAACCATTCACTAACCACTAACCAATAACCACTAACCATTCAATAACCAATAACCTATAACCTATAACCTTTATTAATGGAAGAGCAGATAAGAAAGCAGTTAAAAGAAATCATGCAGCAGGAGGTGGTGCTGGCCACCGGCTGTACCGAACCCGGCGCCGTGGCCCTCTGTGTGGCCAAAGCCGTCGAGACCCTGGGCTGCGAGCCCACGAGCGTCAGCCTCAAACTCAGCAAGAATGTCTACAAGAACGCCATGGGCGTGGGTATCCCCGGCACCGGCATGATAGGCCTGCCCATCGCCGTCGCCATGGCCGTCACCCACGGCGACTCCTCCCGCGGCCTCGAGGTGCTCACCCTCCCCGCCGACCAGGTCGAAGAGGCCAAGCGGTGGCTCGCCAACCACGCCGACCGCATCCTTATCGGCGTCAAGGACACCTCCGACAAGCTCTACATCGAATGCTCCGCAGAGGCACTCAAACACTCAAACAATCAGACAATCAAGCAATCGGCTACCGCCGTCATCGCCAAGCGTCACACCAACTTCATCTTCGTCAAGAAGGACGACCGTGTGCTCCTCGACCACAAGATAGGTCTCTTCCAGGAACAGGACAACGACGACAACCCCTCGGAAGACAACAAACAGCGTCTCGAGCTCACTGCCCGCATGGTCTACGACTATGCCACCACGGCCCCGCTGGAAGAGTTGCAGTGGCTCCTCGATACCGTGGAGTACAACGCCGCCGCCTCCGAATGCGGCCTCTCCGGCATGGGACTCCATACCGGCGAGATACTCATGGAACAGGCCCGTGGCGACATGGTGCACACCGTGGTGGCACGCACCGTCGCCGCCTCCGACGCCCGCATGGACGGCTGCACCAAACCCGTCTACTCCAACTCCGGCTCCGGCAACCAGGGCATCACCTGCACGCTGCCCTCCTACTACTACGGCAAGCTCAATGGCTGCTCCGACGAGCAGATCCTCCGCGCCCTCACCCTCAACCACCTCATGTCCATCTATATCAAACGTGGCATCGGCCGCCTCTCCGCCCTCTGCGGCATCGTCAACGCCACCATGGGCGCCAGCGCCGCTCTCACCTACCTGGAGGGTGGGGGATACGAGCAGGTATGCTACGCCATGAAGAACATGATCAACACCATCGCCGGCATGGTCTGCGACGGCGCCAAGCCCAGCTGCGCCCTGAAGATGAGCGTGGGACTCTACAGCGCCTTCGTCTGCGCCGAACTGGCCGTCCACGACCGCGTGGTCGACCAGACCGACGGCCTCAGCGAGAGCGACATCGACTGCTCCATCCACAACCTCGGCCGCCTCGGCAAAGACGGCATGAACCAGACCGACGACATGATCCTCGACATCATGACCCACAAAAAATAGCCGTGGCGCCACACCCCTGACTGGCCCGCCAAACGTCTTAAAAAGTGTTAAAAACCTCACATAACCCTCTGGCTATGTGAGGTTTGCTGTATAAAAACACCTCTAACACACTGATAGTCAACACCAACACCGTACCAACACCGTCCAAACACCGTATCAACACCGTACCAACACCGTCCACCGTCGGAGATGATACGGTGACCGTACGTCGGCGTTTTTTTCTTAAAATCGTCCTGCCGTTCATCCAATACGTATTCCTTTTTTAACACTTTTTTTCTTAAAATCCTCCTCCCTTTTACGGACGGTTCCTGCTCTTTTTTGTACGTTTTGATGCCCCGTGGGGGGGGCGCTGTCCCGCTGTCGAGTGCAAAAGTCATGGTATGAGAGGGTTACGCCGTATGTGGACCTCCGTCGGAGGGGCGCCGTGTCGTTCCGTTGAAGTATAAGTGGTTGATTTTGTTCTCCGTCCGCGTTTTTGCCTCCGCGGATGGATTATTTTGACCCAATTTTTCGTAAAAAGACGTTTTTGGAAAAAATGTCGTTTGTCATTCACCCAAAATAGCGTCATTTCGCCAAAATTAACATTTTCAGACGCAAAAACAAATGATTTTTTAAATCCTTGTTTTATAGTCTTTTAAAATGTTAAAAATTTGTTTTTGCGTCTGAGGCATTTGATACTTTGTCTGAAACAGTTGATACTTTGTCTTGGCACTTGCACAGATAAAAAAATTTTTGTAACTTTGCCCGGAAAAATTACAAGCAAAAACCATATTTTATAAATATCAAAAACCGGATTATGGATTATGTTAAAAATAGCGATAGGATTGTCGACGAGATGGACGACGAGATGGACGACGAGATGATGGGGGATAAGGAGACCCGGCTGCAGGTCGATGTGCTGACCAAGCTGCTCATCGCCGGAGTCGTGATAGGCCTCGGGATGATTGCCTTCGGAGTGGTACTGCTGCTGAATTAAATGGTTAGTGGTTAGTGAAAGGTTATAGGTTATAGGTTATAGGTTATAGAGGCTTGCGCAGGTTAAAAGGTTATAGGTTATAGGTTTGCTCCACAAGGTCGCAGGCCGTGACCAAAGGTCAGGCAGAGTGGTTATTGAAAAGTTAGTGGGTTGAATGAGTTGAATGAGTAGTTAGTAGGACGCGGCAGCCAATAAACCGCGAATCTATCCTAGGACCGCCTAGGAAAGCCTAGAAAAGCCTAGAAGAACCTAGGAGAAAAGAAAAGAGACATCAAGAAGATTTTGATAGATTTTTAAATTGATTTTGTAAGATTTCTCGCCGAAGGCGATCCCCAAAAAAACGCGAAGCGATCCTAAATGGGATGCTCGCCGGGGGCGAGCAGCTGCCGCAGGCAAAATCCGTGGAATCCGTGAAATCTGATTGAGAAAAAGAAAATTCACATTAAAAATCACATTCACACATTAAAAAATAGAGTAACCATGAAAAAGCTTTTAGTAATTTTAACGATGATGGCAATGATGACTGCTTGCCACAAAGACAACATGAACAACCAAGACAACACCACAGCACCCGTCAAGGTCACCGTCAACGACTTCACGATCAGCTCCGAAGGCTGGCCGGAAGC
>JAEEGL014108772.1_pt1 | contig 21988 bp, 27 predicted proteins | sample 9134231 | NCBI WGS metagenome assembly JAEEGL01 (sample SAMN16246548, study PRJNA631951) | gut metagenome | biome: gut microbiome; feature: rumen; material: fiber-attached | host: Bos | place: Iran: Karaj | collected 2018-10 | reverse complement strand
GTAGAAGAACGTGAAGCTGCACTTGATAAGATTTTACCTTATCAACAATCTGATTTTGAACAATTATATGAGGCATTAGAAGGGGCTAGTGTTACTATTAGATACTTAGACCCACCTCTACATGAATTTGTTCCAACAGAAGAAGCTGATATTAAGAAACTTGCAGATGCTCAAGGTAAATCTGTTGAAAGAATTAAAGAAATTATTTCATCATTACATGAATTTAACCCAATGATGGGACATAGAGGTTGTAGACTTGCTGTTACTTATCCAGAAATAGCTAAAATGCAAACTAAAGCTGTAATTAGAGCAGCTATTAATACTCAAAAGAAACATGCTGATTGGAATGTTGTTCCAGAAATTATGATTCCATTAGTAGGTGAACTTAAAGAATTAAAATATGTTAAAAATGTAGTTGTTGCTACAGCTGACGAAGAAATAGCTAAATCAGGTTTGAATTTAAAATACAAAGTTGGTACTATGATAGAAATACCAAGAGCAGCTTTAACCGCTGATGAAATTGCTAAAGAAGCTGAATTTTTCTCATTTGGTACTAACGACTTAACTCAAATGACATTTGGATTCTCTCGTGATGATGCTGGTAAATTCTTACCATCATATTATGAAAATAAAATTTATGAAGAAGATCCATTTAAGACACTTGATCAAAAAGGTGTTGGACAATTAATTAAAATGGCTGCTGAAAAAGGACGTAGTACTCGCCCAGAACTTCATTTAGGAGTTTGTGGAGAAACTGGTGGAGATCCTAAATCAATTGAATTCTATCATAATGTAGGACTTGATTATGTATCATGTTCACCATTTAGAGTACCTGTTGCTAGACTTGCTGCTGCACAAGCTGCAATTAAAGCAGGAAAGCAAGAGTAAAATATGATTAAAGACTAGAATTATCTAGTCTTTTTTTACTGTAAGGAGGTTAATATTCTTAATGTAATAGTTGACAGTAATAGGTAATATAATTATAATTAAATCATAAGTTATAATTTTGTTTCAACATATAACTTGAAGTGAGAGAGGTAAATATGGAAGAAAATTCTAAAAATAAAGAAAGTAAATTAAGTAAATATAAAAAAGTAATTATACTTGCTTCAGTATCTTTTATTTTGCTATTGATTGTTTGTATGATAGTAATGTTTAGCAAAAAAACAATGTTTAATGTGTCGATGAGTGTAGGAAATGAAGGAGGTTCAATAACATCAGAACGAGGATTAGCAACATCAGGTATAGAAAAAGGTAAAGATTTAAAAATATACATAAGCCCAGATGAAGGTTATGAAATAGAGAAAGTATTAGTAGATAATAAAGCAATAGATTTAAAAACATTAGTATACGATAAAAATAATCCAAATGCTGCAAGTGAAGATGGAGTGGCAGTATATACATTTAAGAACATTGATAAGAATCACACAGTGGAAGTATATTATAAGGCTAAAACAATTGTAGAAAATGAAACATTTCATATAGAGTTGAAAGCTGCAACTAATGGAGGATCAATTACATCAGAACGAGGTCTAGCAACATATATGTCAAAGGGTGAAAATTTAAAGGTTTATATGAGCCCAGATGAAGGTTATGAAATAGAGAAAGTATTAGTAGATAATAAAGCAATCGATTTAAATACATTATTTTATGAAAAAAATAATCCAAATGCTTCAAGCGAAGATGGAGTAGCAGTATATACATTTAAGAACATTGATAAGAATCACACAGTAGATGTATATTATAAGACAAAATAAAGTTATAAAAGCCGTTTTAGTCTTATTCATTCCTAGTGGAACTGTGCTACAAGCTGCCACCAAAGCAAAAAATAATTAATTAAAAAAGTATAAGAGACTAGATAATTCTAGTCTTTTTTGTTATAATAAATAACTAATTGAAAGAGGAATACTATGGAAAAGGCAATATACAAAGTTAATCCGATTATTATATATCCAAGTTGTATAATTGAAAAAGGTAAACAAGATAATTGTTTTTCTTGTGATAAAATAAATGAATGTTTATCACCAAGGAGTATGTGTATCAAACCATACAAGAATCATAAATATGGGTGTCCTAATTTTGTTAAACTTCCAACATGTCCTCCTAATATTCCTTGTATGTATGATCAAATATTTGACATTAGCGATGTATATGCAGTTGTTACCAAATTCTATTTAGAAGAATATTTTAATAAAAGAAGAGAAAAAAGACCAGATTTAGCTCCTGGTCAAATAAGAAATATTAGAATTTGGCAACCAATAGATATTAAAGAAAATGATTATGCAATTAGTGAATTTTATAAGGAAAATCCAAACAAAAGTAATTATGTTTCTACAAGGCTCTTAGAATGTATGGGTGTCGATGTCATTAATACAATGAAAGAGGTTGGGGTAGAAATTAGATTTCCTGTTACTGAATATGCATATCGAATAGCATTTGTTGCAAAAGTGTATGAAGAAATGTTAGATAAATATGGATTTAAAATATACGAAGAAAATAATAAATTAAAAAAAGGAATTAAAAAATTAGTAAAGAATAAATAATTATAGTAAAACTATGGTATATTACCATATAATGTTAAAAAAATCTTTTTTTTAAAAAAAATTGTGTTATAATAAATATCGTTTTTTGAGGGAGGTTTTTATGGGAGAGTTTAATGAGAGAATTTTAAGATCAATTACTTTAGCAGATTTGGATTATTTATATCGTTATTATGACACTCAATATAATATGCTAACTAATGAGGAAGCAAAAGATGAAGCATTAAGAAGAAAAATTATTTGTAGAAATATGTTGGAAAGAAAATTAGGTGAATATGAAAGACATATTTTCATTGTACCTATTAATGAATATCCAAGACAAAAGAAATAATTTAAGACTAGGTAAAACTAGTTTTTTTTGTTATAATACTAGTAGGTGATTTACGTGTATATTAAAAGAAAAATTAAACTAGGCGATAAGTACTATTATTTTAGTTTTGATTGTGAATATAATAAAGCAAAAGATGGATTCTTTTATTTAGAATTAAAAAATTATAAAGATAAATATTATGATGGCGGAGATATATCAATATTAATAGAAAAAATAGAGAAAAATTATAATGATTCTACTTATAAAAAATATGATGAAACTAAATGGTTTATACCTGATTGCTTGTATATATATGATAATATTCCATTTATATCTGGTGTAGGTGATTATATACCATCTTCTGATGGGATTATTTCTTTATTATCTTATATTACTAAAGAAGAATTAGATGAATATATAAAGAACAATAATATTAATATGAAAGATAATAGTAAATTTAAATTATGGGATGAAAGAACTTGGAATATTAAATAACAGGATATTTATCCTGTTTTTTAATATAAAAAAAATAAAAAAAGTTGTTGACAAGCCTATAAAAAAGGATTAAAATAGTTTCAAATTAGATGGAAAAAATGACTTTATGAGAAGAAGAGTTGCATTAGCTGATTTAAATAAAGTTATTAATGTGCGAAAAAGTATAACAAAGGCCTTTTATTCGCATAATTTGTTTTTACTTTTTCCTTTGTATAATAATGATATTTAAAAAAGTTGGTGTCAATTAAAAAGATATAGTTTTTTGGCGCCTCTTTTTTTATATATAAAATAATAGATAATAAGAAAGTGGATGATTATTATGGAATAAACTTCTAAATAAAAAACGGTGGAAAATAAAGATAATGGAGGGAAATATGAGTAAAAATAATTGTTACGTTCCAGATAATTATAGGAATATTTTAAGTCTTGATGAAACTCAAGATTCAATTGAATTTATTAAAAAGAATTTAGAGGCAAATTTATGTGATAAATTGAATTTACAAAAAGTTGTTTCACCAATTATAATAGAATGTGGTCTAGGTATGCAAGATGAATTAAATGGTACAGAAAGACCTGTTCAATTTGATATATCATCCATTAATAAACAAGCCCAAATATTACAAGATAATTGTAAATGGAGAAGACTTTATTTAAGTAATTCCGAAGTTAAAAGCGATGGTATCTTTTCAATATTAGAAGCTGGTATTAGAAGAGATGAGGGTACATTAGATAATATACACTCAACTGTCATTAATAATATGACATGGGAAAAAAGAATAGCTATGGAAAATAGAAATATAAAATATTTACAAACAATTATTAGAAATATTGCTAAATGTATTTACAAAGTAGAGTTACAATTATTAAAACAGTATCCTAATTTATCACAAATAGTTGATGATAACATTAATTTTATTACCACTCAAGAATTAGAAGATTTATATCCAAATTTAACCCCAGAAGAAAGAGAAACAGAATATGGTAAAACTCATAAAGGAATATTTTGTATATTAAAAATAGGTTATCCTTTAAAATCTGGAATTCCTCATGGAAAACGTTCGCCAGATTATGATGATTGGAATCTAGATTTTGATATTTTAGTATACTATGATGTTTTAGATAGAGCAGTAGAAATAGGTGGTGGAGGAATTAGAGTAACTAAAGAAGAATTAATAAAGCAAATGGACTTTTTAAAGTGGGATATTAATAATCAATATTGTCAATCAATAATTGAAGGAACACTCATTCCTACCGTAGGAGGAGCTCTTGGAACAGATAGAATATGTATGGTCCTATTAAATAAATGTCATATTGGGGAAGTAAGACCATCTATTTGGGATAATGAAACGTATGATATATGTCAAAAAAGAAATGTTAAAATTCTATAATTTATAAAATGATATAAAAAAAGATAAAAAGCATTAGCTTTTTACCTTTTTTATTTTGTTGATATTACTCTTTTTACATAAGCATAAGATGTTTCATTTTCTAATGGATAACTATATAATTCTTCGATCATTTTTAGGTCTTCTTTTATTTCATCCCAACTTTGATATTCTTTTTTTAACATCATATCTTTAATTATTGAGTCAAGAATAGATGCACGAATATTATAGACACTTAAATCTCGAGTAAGTCTATGAAATCTAAATCCATCGTCACATCTTCTAAAGAATTTACTTAAATCTATAAACGTATCAGGTAATATTGGTACATTTTCCTCGCCTCTTTCATTCCAAGTATCAGTTATAGTTTGTCTAATTCTTCCTAAATCAGCATCATAACAAACATTAATTGTATTCCAAGGATTCTTAGAAGATTGAAATTTACCAAGAATAACTGTTAAATCACTTTCAATTTTATCTGCATCTATTAGTATATCTTGTTTATTTTGGTTTAATTGCTTTATTTTATCTTCCGCCTCTTTTATTTCTACATCACATTGTTTAGCCATTTCCAAGGCTTGATTATATTCACTTCTTTTTTGATATAAATTCATCTATATCCCCCTCAAATCGAGTACATATTATACCATATTTTATTAAAAAAGTCAATGAAGAGAGTAGATCGTTTCTTGTTTTATGTAGATTATGTGTGTTATAATTTATAAGGGAGGTTTATATGAAAACAATTGGTATTATTGGCGGAATGAGTTATGAATCATCAATACATTATTATGAAAGAATCAATAATCAAGTTAATGAATTAGCTGGGGGGCTTAATTGTGCTAGGATGATTATATATAATGTTAATTTTGAAGAGATTAGAGTGTTAATGTTAAATAATGAATGGGATAAAATTGGTGAAGAACTGGCAAGAATTGCTAAAATTCTTGAAAATGCAGGGGCAGATTATATAGCTATTGCTACTAATACAATGCATAAATTAGCTGATTATGTACAAAGTAATATTACAGTTCCATTAATACATATAGCTGATTGTGTAGCTGATAAATGTAAAAAAAGTAATATATTAAATGTCGGATTACTTGGAACAAAGTATACAATGGTGGAAGACTTTTTAAAGAATAGATTAAAGGAAAATGGCTTAACTGTTTATACACCAAGTAGTGATGAAATTATAAATGAAATTGATCGTATTATTTTTGATGAATTATGTAAAGGAAATATATTGGATAGCTCTAGAGATTATTATGTTAATGTAATAAATGATATGATAAAAAAATATGATATTAATGGAGTTATCTTTGGTTGTACCGAAATAGAAATGCTTGTTAAGCAAAATAATTTATCTATTCCAATATTTGATACAACAGAAGCGCATATCGATAGTATAGTGGATTATTCTTTAGAAAAAGTATATAAGAAATAATAGTAAAAAAATCTTTTAATTGATATATCCATATGGTATACTTAAATAGTAGATGATTATACGAAAAACATTTATATTCGAAATTTTTAAAATAAGGAGAAAAAAATGGAAAGAAAAGTTGAAATAAAAGAAAATGAAAATGGTTCTTATACTAAAGTAACTACTACTAAAACGGATCCAAGTGATGGATTTATTCATCAACCAGAAGTAGATCGTACAAGTAGAAGTAATTATGGTGAATACCATAAGGGATGGCAAGTACATAAGGAATATGAGACAAATAATCCTAAAGTAACAATACCATTTTTAGTGTTTTTTATGATACTTGTTCTTTTAATTCCAATTGGAATATATTTATTTTTCCCATTTGATAATAAAACAGTTATGTTAATCTTCTTTTCTGCATTTGCGCTTGTTTTTGAAATAGCAATTGTAAGAGAAATAATAAAAATTATCAAGAATAATAAAAAAGACTAGATTTTCTAGTCTTTTTTTATATATTAAGATAAAGTAATACAAAAAATAACTATATATGATACAATGTAAATAGATATTTATTATCAATGGGAGTGATAGTATGTTTAATAATATAAAAAGATGGCTTAAAAAAGATAATAATGTTCAAGAAACTGTTAAGAAAGAAATAATAGAGCCAGATATCGAATTTATAAAAGAAGAAAATATGTTAAAAATGATGATTCCAGAAGGTGTATCTCTTGATACTTTTTTTAAAAAAGTACGTGAATTAAATGAGGAAGATAAAAAAGCCATACTAGCCTTACCGCTTAATATTTTATGTGATGGAATGATTGGAAGTCGTAATAAAGCAAGATCGGGTAATTACTTATGGTTTAATGTTGATAATAAAAGATACTTTATTGTTATTAATAATAGTGAATTATTAATTGATGAAATGGTTGCCTTAGAAGATGTAATTGAAGAAAGAGATTTTTCATATTATTTTGGTGATAATGACTTTACGATTACCAAGAAACTTCATGATAAAAATTATAGTACACTTGAACATAAAAGATTTGATAGTGATGATAATGATAACAGTAATCCATTATTAGATTCATTTTCTTTATCAATGACGGAAGCTAAATCTAGTATTAAAGAATTATTTAACAATTTAGAAGAAATCTCTAATACTTTAGCGACTATTATAGATATTAACAAAATAAAAGAAAAAGTAGATGATTATTTTCAAAATAATTTAGAAGATACAAATCAAGCAAAAAGGTAAAATATAGACAAGTTTATTGATTCGGTAATAATTCTTTTATATAATGAAAACATGGAGGGTTTTGAATGAAATTAAACCAATGGATACATAATTTTAATAGTTTGGATGCCAAGAATCAGTTATTGGTTGCTAAGGCAATAATGGATGGATTAAAGAATAATGAAATTGTTTCATCACAAGATGAATATGATAAAAGTATTTCTGAAGTCGCTAGATTATTTTTTGAAAAAATTGTAAAGGTAGGTAGTGTTAAAGAAGATTTAGCAAATGTCAAGAAAACATTTGCGCAATTTCATACATTAAGTGCTGATAGAAAAGCAGAAATAATAAAAAGACTTGTATCGATAATTGAAGGTTGTGTTGAAGATCAAGATCATGAAGAAAAGTTAAAAATCTGTGAAAAAGAAGGACATATAATGGGTGAATGGGATCTATTTACTTGGACATCACATGAAGATGTAGTAATAGATCGTCAATTAGTTAAAGGATATGAGTGTCATAATAGGGAATGGACTCGTAAATGTAAAAGATGTGGATATGAAGAAAAGCAATCATATGAACCTGAAGAAGCAAGGGAAAAAAGATTAGAAGAAGAAAGACAAGAAAAAATAAATAGTCTTGAAAAAGAATTGAAAAGATTAAAAGGAAATAATAAAAAACAAGATTAAGATAACTTAATCTTTTTTTGTGATATAATTTTGTTAGGTGATTTTATGAAGAAAGAATTAGTGTTAATAACTGGATCAGTATTAAATTCTAATCCGGAATTAACTAATGTTTATACTAAATTAGTTTCAATGATTGATCGAGAAAAATATGATGTTTTATCACCACTTGATACAATGAAATTTGAAGGAACGGATAAAGAAAGATATGAAAGAGCAATGGAAGTATTAGAAAATACTAAAGTTATGATTGCTGAGATGAGTAATGTATCAACAGGACAAGGAATGGAAATTCAAAGGGCGGCTACCCTAGGTATTCCTATTTTAGTTATTGCAAAAGAAAATAGTAAGATATCTGGATTAGTAAAGGGTTGTCCAGTAGTAAAAAAGATTATTTATTATAATGAAATATTGTTAATAAAAAATGAAATAAATGATTTTATAAAAAGAATTGGTGATGTAAATGACAATAATTGAATATAATGAAAAATACTTAGAAGATGTAAGAGATTTACTTGTTGAACTTGAAGAATATATATTATCCATTGATAAAGATCACCTAGATCAAATTCATCCCGAGTATCGTGAAAGAATGGCTTTGGTTGATTTGAAAGATGTCTTTGATAATAATGGTAAGTGTTATTTAGCTATTGAAAATGATAAAGCTATTGGTTTAATTATGGGATCAATTCCTCCATATGATAAAGATGATTATCTTGATTATAAATGTCCTAAAAGAGGGGTTATTACTGAATTAGTAGTTACATCTAAAATAAGAAATAAAGGGATAGGTCAAGCTTTAATGACTAAAATGGAAGAATATTTTAAATCAGTTGGATGTGAATATGTCTTAGTAGATGTTTTTGCATATAATGAAAATGCTATTAATTTTTATAGTAAAGTAGGGTATCACCCTAGAATGTTAATTGACATTAAGAAATTATGAAAAAGATAGACAAATAACTAATTCTAATAATATAATATATTTAGATAGAAGGAGTGTTTATGGATAATAATTATATTCCAAACTTTAATAATACAACAGTTGATAATAACATAAATAATACCCCCAACAAGAAGAATAATAAACTATTATATATTATAATTTTGTTAGTAATTATAGTAGCTGGTGGATTAGTATACTTTTTCATTTTAAAGAAAGAAGATTCTTTTAAAAGTTCTGAAAAAAGAAAAGAAGAAAGTATTGCACAATTAAAGAAAGAGAATATTTCTTATATTGATAGTCTTCCAATGATTGAAGACTCTCATCAAATTTCTATGCGTAGTAAAAAAGAAATATTGGCTCGTGCAATAGCAAGCTATGCAGCATCAAATGTGGCAATTGATTATAATTGGCATAAATTAGTATTAGAGGATTCTAGAGAATTCTTTGGTAATATAGTTTCTAAATTTGAATTAGAGGATTATTTAACTGATGAAGAAAAAATAGTATTTAATGGTGAACCAACTGATGAAGTAGCCATAAATACCGAATGGACTATTGAATCATCAAAAGTATTATTTTGGATGTTAGGTTTTATTAAAGATCTTAATTATCCATCAGAAGCGAATATGGTAAATGCCAATGAACTAACTGGAATTATCATGAACTATAATAATTTCGATGATTTTCTAAATGATGCAGTATTAATAGATGTAGAAAAAATACTTGATTATACTGACTTATATTATCGATATCATTGGGCTTGTCGTGAAAAACGTCTTAATGGTAATGCCTTAACTGGTGAACTATTATCTGATATTGTTTATGAAAGAAGACGTGCTTTAGAGTGGGCAATAGATTCACAGGAAGATTGGTATAATTTTGATTCAGCAACTTAAAATACTATAGACTAGATTAAACTAGTCTTTTTTTTGTAAAAAATGACTAAAATATTCAAAAAGGTATTGATAATAATATTATTTTTGGTATTATAGAGAAATTGAGATAATACGCTAAAAAGATATGGAAAGGAGAAGAAATGAATTATCGAGAAATAGATATGGATAATTATCCAAGAAAAGAACATTTTAATCATTTTTTGTCTATGGTAAATCCATTTGTTTCACTAACTTTTAGATGTAATATTACTGATTGGGTAATTGCCCAAAAAGAAAGTGGGTATCCCTTCTTTTTAAGTTTTCAATATGCCGTAGTACAAGCCGCTAATAAAATTCCCGAATTTAGACAAAGAATACTAAATGGTAAAATAGTGGAATATGATTTTTCTAATCCATCATATACATTAATACTTCCGGATCATACATTTAGATTTTGTCCGGTTGATGCAACCCTTTCATTTGATGAATATATTAAAGAAGCTATAAATATGCAAGAGAAAGTATCAAAAGAAGTTCTTTCCGAAAGCGATACTCTAGGGTTATTATTTATCTCTTGTTCACCATGGTTTGATTATGAATCACTAAATCTTGCTTATCCAAATAGATTTGCATCTAATCCCAATATTACTTGGGGAAAATGTTGTAAAGAAACTAAATTGGTTTTACAAAATGATAGAGTTATTGAAAAAGAAGAATATAAAATGCCAATTACTGTTATGGTAAATCATGCCTTAGTAGATGCTATTCATATTAGAGATTTTATTAATAATTTAAATGATGAATTAAATAACATGATTAAAAATGTATTTAATAATAAAGATTTAAAAAAGGAGATAAAATATGGAAAATAATAAATTATTTACTAATAGAGTTAATAATTATATTAAAAGAGTTACTAATTGTTCAAGGATTTATACTGAAATAATTAATAGCATTCCCGATAATTATAATGAGGTTATATATCGTATAAATAATCGTGATACAGTATATAACGTGTTAGAAAATTTTATAACTGGTCTTAATAATAATGAAGCCGAAGGGGATTTGTTTGAAATATATTATGTGGCTATTCATGTTCCAACGAAATCATTAATTATTGCTAATAAAGGTGCCACACTATTTTCTTTAAGTGAAAAATATGAAACACCACATTTAGTAAGACATATTGGTATGTGTGTATATGAACCAGATATTGGTATGGAATATGCCAATGTTGGACTTGTTGGAAATGTATATGATGATAAAATAGTTTTAAGAACTGAGTCAGCTTGTACTCCATCATTTGTTTTTGGATCACAAAGATGCAACTGTTATTATCAATGGAAAAATGCACGTGAATTAGCCGCTAATTTTAATCGTATTAGTGTACCTAATATTAGTAATGGATATGAATTTGAAAAATGGGTACAAACCCAATATAAATATGAAGATGGACGACATATATATGAAAATGATAGTGAAATTGGTTTTGTATTATTGCATGTTGATTCACAAAATGGAATGGGCAGTGGTTATACCAAAGACGAGTTTGTTTTTGACTTAAGTGAAAGAGCTTCGATGAGACATCGTGGTGAGTATACTTCTGAACAGATATATGGTGCAACTATGGATGGCGGGTTTAGATGTATTGGTATAAAGGGAGATCCTAGAAGTGAAAATGGTTTTGTCGGTTATAAAATAACACCAATTATCTTAGATTATTTACAAGTTAATAAAAATGTAATTATGTTAACGAATAATACTTATAAAATTGGACAAATGGAATCTTTTGGATATAATGTTCATCGTATAAAATCCATTGGTGCAGTAAATGTCGCAGGAAGTAATGAAGCTAAAGAACGTGGTGAAGAATTTCATCATTTAGATATCAATGGTGATTTTATAACATTTAATAATGATTATGAAAGAATTAAAGAAGAAATTGAAAAAATAATTAAAGATAAACAAAATATACATGTTAAGAAACTAGAATATTAATCTAGTTTTTTATTTATTATGCTATAATATTTATTAAGGGTGGTTAAATTGTATAAATTAATTGATGAAAATGGTATGGAATATTTAAGTGAAATACCGGGAACTTTAGGTGGTAATAAAAGATTAAAAATCTATGGAAGACTTGATTGCCCATCCGCAAATAAATGGATAGAAAAAGGTTATTATGTAAGTGACCGTGTGTTTTTCTTAAATGAAGAAGATGCAATTAAAGCTGGTTATAGACCATGTGCTATCTGTATGAAAAAAGAATACTTAGAGTGGAAAGAAAAACAAAAATCATTGGTTAAAATACGATAAAATGTTTTAAAAAATATAAATATATGTTATACTATTATTAGTTAATGATAAAGAGGTGTATATGAATAACAATCATGATATTAAAGATTTAGATTTATTATATTTAGATGCTAATAAACTACTTAATGAAATAGTTGATGAAAGAATTGATAAAATTATTTTAAAACGTATAGAAGAAACTATAAATGATTTAAAAGATTGTTGGCATGGAAATGATGCTATTAAAGAAATTAATAAATTAATTGAAGTAAAGAATTTATTAATTGATAATCGTGATATCGCTGGAAATATTGGAGTTTATATTGCTTTATTAGCTAAAAATTATCGTGATGCTCAAAATGCAAATGGTAATGTCCTACCATCATTAAATCAATTAAATTATGTAAAGATTTCTAAAAGTGAGACAATCGATGCATCATCTTCAGAATTGTTTATGAGTGATGATATTGGAAGTGTTGTTACAAGTTTAACTAGTTTATTAAGTGATATTGAAGAGTTAAATGAAACAATGTTAATAAGAAAAAATTCTATCTTGGATAATTGGATTCAAGATGATGATAATCGTAATTTTGCTGTTAAAATGTTTAAAAAGTTTTATGATAATACCGATTCTATTTGTAAGAAAATTAATGATATAATTAAATGTACTAATACTTCAATTGAAAACTATAACGCATCAAAGAATAAAGTTGATAATACTATGCCTAGTTTGGAATCAATGTTTATAAGTAATAATAGTAAAGTTAATGAATATACAAATGAGGAAAAAGTAGTTTTAAAGTCTATTGAAAAAAGGTTAGATAATAATAAAAATATTAGTGATAAATTTAATAATATACTCTATAGTGAAGTTAAAAAAGACTTACAAAATAGGGGGATTATCGAATGAATTTGGAATTTAGAAAAGCAATGGCTTCTGATGATTTAGAAAAAATTGCAGAATTATTATATTATACTGATGATTATATTTACCCTTATTGGTTTGGTAGTGTTGAGAATTGTCGAAAAGAATTAACTCCATTATTAACACAAGATAAGTTTTTCTTTAATATTAATAACATATATGTGGCTGTTAAAGATAATACTATTTTAGGTATTGTGTGTATTACTGATAAAAATACTGATTTGGATTATGACTATGAAGAATTAAGAAAAGTAAATGAAAGATATGCGTTTACTATTGATAATTATATAAAAGGATTAATTGAAGAAGTAAAAAATGCTGATTTTGCTTATATTTCTAATGTTTGTGTTGATCCTAATAGTCGAGGACTTCATATTGGAACTTTTCTTATAGATAGTTTGATTAAAGAATATAAATCTAAGATGTTTAATGAAATTGTTTTAGATGTTCTAGCCGATAATCCAGCAGCAATTCATTTATATGAGAAAATGGGATTTGAAAAATCAAGTGACATTTTTCCAGGATTTAACGATCCAGAAAAAAGCAAACCAGATGTATTTTCTATGAAAAATAAAATATAGAAAGGTGGAAGTTATGAAAATAGTATATAGTTATATTACTAAGGATAATGAGGCATGTGGTAGTTTCTTATCAATAGTAGAAAAAGAATTTCGTGTCATGAATATTAGTGGAGATGGTTTTGTCTTTGCTATGGATGAGGATACGAAAAAGATATTATCTCTATTAGTAATTGATAAAGCACCTGATGAAGAAGAATATCGTGTTAGGATGTTAGTTGAAGAAGAAAATCAAGAATTATTATTTAATATGTATAAAGTATTAATTAATCTTGTTAAAAACATGGGTATAGATATTATGATGTGTATTGATACATGGAGTAAATTCCTAGAACTTCAAAAAATGGGTTTTACAATGACCGAAAAAGATTATACTCATCATATGGAAAAAAGAACTATAATTTTGGATAGAATTGAAAAATATAAAGAACAGCTAAATTCAAATGATAAAAAAATAAGAAAAAATGCGGAATTAGAAATAGAATGGTGTAATGAAACATTAGAAGATATTATGGGAACGGTTCATTTGAAATCTAAAGAGGTAGAATATCAACATGTAGATGGATATATTGATTTTAGTGAGTTACCAAAAGAAGCTGTTTCTTTTTCCAAAAGTAATATAAAAGATGCCACTATTTTCCGTGAAGATGATAATTATTTATATTGTCTATTAAAGAAAAGTGATCCCGAATATAATGACTTAGTATATTTAATGGCTAAAGAGATTACTATTCCTAATTTACGAATTAATGGTGGAAAATTAAATAGTGATATGGGGTTACGTTACCCAGAACAATTAATGTACATTAAAGATAAAAAAACTAATGAGATAGTTAGTTATATAGGTATAACCGAAAACTATGGTATTGGTTTATATATTTCGCAAATAGCTGTAAGAAAAGACTATCGAAAAACAGGCCTTGGTAGAATAATGATTCAAGATGCAATAAGAGTGGCTAATAGTAAAAATATTGAATTTGTTTCGGCAGAAATAATGCCAGATAATGATGCTTCTTTAGGACTATTTGGTTCATTTGGTTTCACAAAAAGAGATGATTCGAAATTTTTTACCCTTAATGTAAGAGAATATAATATGTCTCATGAAAATGAAGGACAACGAAGACTAGGTAACTAGTCTTTTTCTTTAAAAAGTATTGTTTAAAAAATATAAAAAATATATAATTTAAAGTGAGGAGGCTATATGACTATTGAAGAATTTAAATTAAGAATTAATAAAGCTTTAAGAATTAAATTGGCTAAATATCGCAAAGTAAATAAAGATAGTTTTACAATTATTTCCAATAACTGTTGGGCAGGAATGATATATGAAAGCTATAATTTAGAAAAAATGTCACCAACGGTAGGTATGTTTTTTATGGCACATGATTATATTAAGTTTATTAGTAATTTAAAACATTATCTAAATTCAAAAATAAAGTTTATAGATTATAAAGATTCTAAATATTATGATGAAAAGAAAACTATTACTTATCCAATTGGGGTATTAGATGATATTGAGATTTATTTTGTTCATTATAAGTCTTCCTCTCAAGTAATTGAAAAATGGAATCGTAGGATAAAAAGAATTAATTATCAAAATATTATTTTTAAGTTTAATGATCAAAATGGTTGTACTAAAGACGATGTAAAAGCTTTCTTGAAATTACCATATAAAAACAAACTATTTTTTACCGCTAGAAAAGATTTTACATTAGATAAAAATTGTTATCGTTTTCATCAATTAAGACATAGTAATTATTTAATGACTTCCAATGAACCATTTGGTAAAAATCATGTAATAAATATAACTAAGTATATTAATAATATTGAAAAAGAAACATATTTTAATAAATAATGAGGTGATTATATGAAATTAACTGATTTTAAAGAAGTTAGTGATAATGTTAACTTAGATGAATATTTATCTTTATATAATTATGTAAGAGATAATATGGAACATCCAGAGTGGTTAGGGACATTTACGAAAAATGAAATAATAGATATATTAAATAGTGGTGGTAAAATATGGCTTTATTATGATGGCGATATTCCTGTTTGTTCCATCTTTTATATACCAGTATCTAATAGAGCTTTAAGAAAGCATAATATAGATGTTGATGAAAGTATTACTGGTAGTTTAGGACCAGTAATGGTAAGAAAAGAATATGTGGGAAATGGACTACAAATAGCTATGCAAAAAGTAATTAATAACTATGTAGAAAGTATTGGTAAAACCCATATGTTTACTAAAGCTCATGCAGATAATATTTATTCCATCAACAATATTTTAAAAGATGGTTATAAAATAGTAGATAAATATCAAAATGAACGAGGAGAAATGATTGCATTTTTTAGATAATAAAATGAATAAGACTATTTGGTCTTTTTTTTTAACTCAACTAATTGTTTAGTTATTTCAACGACAAGTTTATTTATTATTTTATAAAAATAATATATTATGTTATTTGTGAGGTTATATTATGAAAGAAGTTATTGTAATTAGTGCAGTATGGTGTCCATCTTGTTTAATTCTTAAAAAATCACTTAAGAAAATAAACGAAGAATATGGAATAGATTTTAAAATGCTAGATTATGATTTAGATGAAGAAGAAGTTTTAAAATATCAAGTTGGTGATAAATTACCAGTAATGATATATAAAGATAAAAGACTTATTGGTGAAAAGTCATATGATGAAATAATTGAGTTTATTAAGGAGTGTAATTTAATATGAAAAGATTAAAAAAGTATTTAATATTATTTTTGTTAGTATTAATCCCATTTAATAGTTTAGCAGTAGCTAGTCATTATCATGATAAAGTAGCTAAAATAGTAGATGTTAAAGTAGATAGTGACAAAATAAATTTATATTTGTTTCATGGTAGTACTTGTCCACATTGTGCAGAAGAAAAAGTGTGGTTAGAAGAAATAAAAGATACTTATAAAAATGATTTAAATGTTTATTATTATGAAGTATGGGAAAACCCATCAAATGCAAAATTAATGGAAGAAGTAATGGATTTATTTAAAATCACCAAAAATGGTGTACCATTAACTGTTATTGGAGAGAAATATTATGTTGGTTTTTCTAAATCAACTGCATCAAGTATTGAAAATGTTATTAAAAATTATCTAGCAGATGATGAAGAAGAAAATACTAGATATATACCAATAATAGGTGATGTAGATATTAAAGATGTATCGATACCTTTAGTAGCCGTTATATTAGGTTTTGTTGATGGATTTAATCCTTGTGCGATGTGGATTCTTTTATTCTTAATCAACTTATTATTTGGCATGAAAGATAAAAAGAAAGCTTGGATTCTTGGTCTTACATTTTTACTTATATCTGGTCTTGTATATTTCTTATCAATGTTAGGTATTAATTTCGTCCTTGGAATAGTAACAATTAATTGGATGAAAATATTAATTGCAATATTTATCCTTATAGCTGGTATTTTTAACTTAAAAAAATATTTTAAAATACGTAAAGAAGAAGCTGGATGTACAGTAGTTGATGATAAAAAAAGAAAAACTATTATTAAGAAAATGGGTAAAATTATTAATAGTAAGACATTTGGCTTAGCCATGATTGGTATTATTGTATTAGCTGCATCAGTTAATTTAATTGAAATGGCCTGTTCCTTAGGTTTTCCACTAGTATTTAATGAGTTATTAACGGTTAATAATATAACTGGTGTTACAAGAATTATCTATCTATTAATATATATTTTGTTTTATATGATAGATGATATAGTTGTATTTGCTATTTCGATGATTACTTTAGAAGCCACAGGAATAACAAATAAATATAATAAACTTTGTACTTTAATAAGTGCAATAATTATGATTATTATGGGATTATTAATGTTATTTAAACCAGATTGGTTGATGTTTAATTTTTAGGAGGTATTATGATTTATTTAGATTATGCAGCTAATACTCCAGTAGCTGAAGAAGTATTAGATGAATTTACTAAAGCAACAAAAAAATATATTGCTAACCCTAATAGTTCTCATCCACTAGGGAAATTAGCTAAAGATGAAATAGATAAGGTTAGTAGTGAAATAGCTAAGTTTTTTCATACTACTAAAGAAGCAGTTATTTATACTAGTGGATCATCAGAATCAAATAATTTAGTATTAAAAGGAATTGCTGAAAGAAGAAAAGATTTAGGTAATAAAATTATTATCTCTAGTGTAGAGCATTCTAGTATTGTGGCACCATGTAATTATTTAGCAAGTATTGGTTATGATGTTAGCATCGTTCCTTTAACTAAAGAAGGGATTATTGATTTAGATTATTTAGAAAAAGAACTAGATGATAAAACTATTCTCGTAAGTATTTGTACAGTTGATTCTGAACTTGGTACAATTCAACCAATAAGTAAAATTAGTAAATTAGTAAAGAAACATTCAAAAGCTTTATTTCATACGGATGCAACTCAAGCAATTGGTAAAGTAGATATAGATTATACTGGCGTTGATTTTATTAGTTTTGGACCCCATAAATTCTATGGATTAAATGGTTTTGGTGTATTAATTAATGTTAACAATAATACTTTAACCCCACTTATTCATGGTGGAAAATCAACTACTATCTTTAGAAGTGGTACACCAGTAACTGCCAATGTAATTGCGTTAGGCAAAGCCTTTGATATAGCAGTTAACAAACAAAAAGAAAGATTTAATTATATTAGTAAACTAAATAAAATATTAAGAGATGAATTTAGTAATTTAGACTATGTTCATATAAATAGTCCAATTGGGGCTATGCCCAATACCCTTAATATTAGTTTAATTGGTAAAGATACCAAGAAAGTATTAAAATTATTAGAAGATAATGAAATATATTTATCTACAACAACGGCTTGTGCATTAGGTAATAGTCCATCTAAATCAGTTCTTGCTATAACTGGAGATGAAGAGTTAGCATCTAATACTTTAAGAATTAGTTTATCACATTTAACAACAGATGATGAAATTAATAAATTTATTGAAGTATTTAGGGAAGTTACAAAGTAAAAAATGATTGATTATTTTCAATCATTTTTATATAATATAAAGCCAAGGAGTTATTATGAATTATAATTTTGTAGATGAAACAGTGGAGGATGAAGCAGTAAGAGATATTATGCATCTTCACTGGTGGGTTAATGAAAATATTAACAAAGAAGGGGATCATTTATTTCATCAAGTTAGTAGATATAGTGAAAAATCTTATGTAAATTATGCCTTTAAAGTAAATAGTTCAATTAGAACAACTAATAAAAGCAATGGTAAAAGAACACTTTTTTATGCCTTAATGGATAACAATAAAGTATTAAAATGCTCATTTTTTAATGTGAATGTTAATGGATTATTATCAGAAGATTATGTTCTTCATTTTTTATTGTTTGAATTATTTGATAAAGCTGATACTTTTGTAATAAGTAAAAAAGATGAATCTATAGACATTCCTTGTTTTCCTAGTGGAACTGTTAGACTTCCAAAAGAATTTATTACAATAAGTGATAATAATGGAAGAGTAATTACTGAAGATGGTGAATTAATTGTTTATCGAAGTGATGAACAAGAAATACCAGATGGTGTTAAATTAGTTGATATATTAAAACCAATAACTGTAGATGATATCTTAGAAGCCTTTAAAGAAGCTAAGAAAACATCAGAAGAACGAATAGCTAGAAAAAAAGAAATTAACTCTAATTCATCAAAAGGATCTAAACGAAAGGAAAGATAAAAAGCCTAATGAATAGGCTTTTTTATTTTATAAAATTATTTAATAGATTACTAGCTATTTCTTTAGTTTTATCAAGAATATCTCTAGTTGGGTTAAATTCAACGATATCCATTGATTTAATATCAGGTTTTCTACTTACTAAATAATCCATTATTTCATTAGCTTCATTTAAATTTATTCCATTAATTTCGGGAACACTAACACCAGGGGCTATTACTGGATCAATTACATCAATATCGTAACTAATATGAGTTCCTAAAGTATTATTAAGAGCTATTTCAAAGGCTTTATCCATTATATATTTAACACCTTTTTCATGAATATCATCAGTTGTAAATATAGTAACACCAGCGTCACGTAAATTACCTATTTCCCATGGATCAATACTTCTTGCACCAACAATAACAGTATTTTTTGGATTAATAAATTCATCAGTAATAAAATTAGTTAACAAATCACAGTTATACCCAGTTATAGCAGCTAGGGGTAACCCGTGTAAGTTACCAGTATGGGTAGTATCAAAAGTATTAAAGTCACCATGTGCATCAATCCAAATAATACCGATATTACCATTTACTTTTCTACTTGCTAGAGCACTACCAATTGCACATGAATGATCTCCACCAATAAGTAAAGGAAAATTATTATTATTTAATATATCTAATTCAGTATTAAAAACTTTTTTAGTAAAATTATTAACTGCTTCAAGGTTTTTCTTTAAATCATTTTTATCTAAACTTTTAATCGTATTTTCTTTATCAATATTAATTATTTTATTTGTTAAATCTTTGGTTAATAATTTAGGTCCTAGATTAGCTCCATCAACATGAACACCCAAATCAGTATTTGCATTTATTATTGTAATCATAAACCACCTCATGAAATCATAAATAAAATAATAGAATAATTACCGCTCTTTGTCAAGTTAGTAAATTTTAGACTATAAAAAAGACTATCTTTGCGATATAATTATAAGTAGGTGATATCGTGAAAAAACTAAATGAATTAATTGATTGTGAATATGATGTAGAAATAACTGGTATAAAGATAAATTCTCGTGAAATTGAAAAAGGAAACTTATTTATTTGTACTGATCAAGGAACTGCTGATCGTCATTTGTTTATTGATGATGCGATTAGCAAAGGGGCAGCTGCAATTATTGTAAAACGTGATGTTGGAAAAAAGAGTGTTCCAATAATTAAAGTTGATAATCCAAATGAATTATTGCCAATTTTAATGAGTAAGTTTTATGATGAACCAGAGAAAAAACTTACAATGATTGGAATAACTGGTACTGATGGAAAAACTAGTGTTGCGACAATAATTCAAATTCTTTTAGGAAAAGATAATTGTGGATATATTGGTACTAATGGCTATAGTTGTTCTAAATTTACAAAAGATTGTGCTAATACAACTCCAGATGCTGATAAATTATATGTTTATTTTGATGAATTTTTAAAAGCTGGTTGTAAATATTGTTCAATGGAAGCTAGTAGTGAAGCTTTAATGCGTGGTCGATTACAAGGAATTATGTATGATGTTGCTGTTCATACAAATATTACTAGTGAACATTTAAATATTCATGGAAATTTAGAAAACTATGTTAAGGATAAATGCAAATTGTTTAGTCAAGTAAAGAAAGATGGCTTTTGCATTATAAATAAAGATGATGATCATTTTGAAGAAGTAAAGAAAGCTTCTAATGGTAAAGTACTAACATATGGAAAAGATTCATCAAATGATTTGTATTTTAAAGATGTTAAATTATTACCTGGAAAAAATATTTTTAAGATAGTTTATCAAAATAATGAATACCCAATAGAATGTAGTTATGCCGGATATTTTAATATTTATAACTTGTGTGCTGCAATACTTACAATGTTTGCCCTAGGCTTTAATTTTGATGATTTTAAAGAAAGAATACAAGATATTAAAGTAAGTGGAAGACTTGAACTTATTGATAAAGGACAAAACTTTTATGTAATGGTTGATTATGCTCATACCCCTAATGGTATTACCAAACTATTAGAGTATGTAAAACTTCTTCCTATTAAAAGAAGTATTGTAGTAATTGGTCAAGCTGGTGAACGTGATCCATATAAAAGAAAAGATGTTGGATATATTGTTTGCTCTAATTGTGATAAAGCTATATTTACTTATGAAGACCCTAGAAGTGAGGATCCTAAAGATATTATTAATGATATGATTGAACGTGTTAAGGGTAAATATGATAACTATGAAATAGTAATAGATCGACATGAAGCTATTAAAAGAGCAATTAATATTGCTCTAGAAGGGGATATGGTTATGATTCTTGGTAAGGGTAATGAAACATACGAAAAATTAAAAAATGAAGTTATATACTTTAATGATATTGAAGAAGCAGAAAATGCTTTAAAAGAATTATTGGCTGGAGAAAAATAGAATAATGAAGATAAATAAAGAAAATCTAGGAGAAATAATTAGATACTTAATAATTGGTTTTTTAACTACCGTTATTAGTTTATTAATATATTATTCATTAACTGCAACTATACTAGATGC
>JAEEGL012304334.1_pt1 | contig 21988 bp, 20 predicted proteins | sample 9134231 | NCBI WGS metagenome assembly JAEEGL01 (sample SAMN16246548, study PRJNA631951) | gut metagenome | biome: gut microbiome; feature: rumen; material: fiber-attached | host: Bos | place: Iran: Karaj | collected 2018-10 | reverse complement strand
GTTCCACCTCTTCCCATCCCGAACAGAGAAGTTAAGCCCGGCCACGCCGATGGTACTGCCCACAAGGTGGGAGAGTAGGTAGCCGCCGTCTTTTTCAGTTGAAGCGGTCTTCAGATATCCTCTGGAGACCGCTTTTTTTATATATTATTATGCAAATAATCAATATTTTTGCTTATAAAAGCATTTTATGTTCAGAATATTTTGTAACTTTGCAACTCGAATTGTAAAAGTGAAGAAATAGGTATGTTAGAGAACTATGAAATAGACTTGAAAGCCATAGAGATGGATGATAAGAGTTTCTCTTATTCTCTAGAAGACAGTTTCTTTACTGATTTAGAAGCTCAAGACATTACAGGTGGTCATTTAGATGCTCAAGTGCTTGTGAAAAAGAATGCTGCATCTTATGAACTCAATCTACATGTAGATGGTAACATTACTATTCCATGTGATAGATGTCTTGATGATATGCTTCAGCCTGTTAATGCTGATAGTGTTTTGAAAGTTAAATTTGGTCCTTCGTATCTTGATGAGGGGGATGATTTAATTATCGTTCCTGAAGATGAAGGTAAAATTAATGTTGCATGGTTCCTTTATGAAATGATTGTTTTGTCTATACCAATACATCATACACATAAAGATGGAGAGTGCAATGCGGAAATGATGAAAATTTTGATGGAACATTCTGATCAGAATTTTAATGATGAAGATTCCGCTGTTGCAAATGACAATAAGATTGATCCGCGATGGAGTGATTTAAAGAATTTATTAAATAACAATTAAATATATTATAAAATGGCACATCCTAAGAGAAGACAGTCTAAGACTAGAACTGCTAAGAGAAGAACTCATGATGTAGCAGTTGCCCCAACATTGGCAATCTGCCCAAATTGCGGTGAGTGGCATGTTTATCATACAGTATGTCCAGCATGTGGATATTACCGTGGTAAGTTAGCAGTCGAAAAAGAGGCTGCCGTTTAATCGGTAGTTCTATTATGAATTAGATAGGTGTAGCAGAAAAAGGTTTGCCCGATCGAGCAAGCCTTTTCGCTTACCTTTTTAAACTCTTGTATAGAACTAACTATGGAAAAAATTAATGCCGTAATAACGGGTATTGCAGGCTATGTACCTGATTACATCTTAACAAACGAAGAGTTGTCTAAGATGGTTGATACCAATGATGAATGGATTATGTCTCATGTGGGTATCAAGGAACGCCATATCCTCAAAGAAGAAGGTTTAGGAAGTGGCTATCTGGGGCGCAAAGCTTGTAGAAAACTGATAAGAGAGACAGGAACGAATCCTGATGATATAGATTTATTAATAGTCGCTACAACAACCCCTGATTATCATTTCCCTTCAACTGCATCCATTCTCTGTGAGAAATTAGGCTTGAAAAATGCATTCGCTTTTGATATGGAAGCTGCTTGTAGCGGTTTTCTGTATGCATTAGAAATAGGAGCGAGTTTTATTCGTTCAGGCCGTTATAAAAAAGTATTGATAGTTGCCGCTGAGAAGTTGTCATGTATGGTTAACTATAATGATCGTAATACTTGTCCTCTTTTTGGCGATGGAGCTGCTGCATGTTTTTTGGAACCTACAACAGAAGAAATAGGTGTAATTGATTCTTATTTACGTACAGATGGGTTAGGCTTGCCTTCTCTGCATATGAAAGCGGGTGGGTCTGTTTGTCCTCCTTCGTATTTTACGATAGATAATCAGATGCATTACATCTACCAGGATGGGCGTCCTGTATTTAAGCATGCTGTTACTGATATGACCTTGGCATGCAATAAGGTGATCGAAAATAATGGGCTTACTAAAGAGGATATAAAATGGATTGTTCCCCATCAGGCAAATATGCGTATTATAGAATCTGTAGCTCACATGTTGCAAATTCCTAAAGAGAAAGTGCTGGTAAACATTGAGCATTATGGTAATACAAGTGCAGTTTCTGTACCTCTTTGCCTCATGGATTATGAACATATTCTGAAGAAAGGTGACAAGATAATCTTGACAACTTTTGGCGCAGGTTATTCTTGGGGTGCTATTTATTTGATTTGGGGCTATGATGGTCAATCACGTTTGGATAAGATCAATAAAGCTGCGATTAATAAATAATTAAGTATAATAATGGGAAAGCGCATCATATTCTTACATACGATGCGCTTTTTTGTCCCAATATAAGAGCTATTATGCATAAGGCAGGTTTTGTAAATATCGTGGGTAATCCCAATGTGGGTAAGTCAACATTGATGAATGCTTTGCTGGGTGAACGGATATCAATCGCTACATTTAAAGCACAAACAACTCGTCATCGTATCATGGGTATTTATAATACTGATGATATGCAGATAGTTTTTTCTGATACACCTGGTGTGCTTAAACCAGCATATAAGTTACAGGAATCCATGTTGGAATTCTCTAATTCTGCCCTTACTGATGCAGATGTACTTCTTTATGTAACAGATGTAGTAGAAAAAGCAGAAAAGAACGATGACTTTATTGACAAAGTAAGTAAGTTAGACGTTCCTGTTATTGTGCTGATTAATAAGATTGACTTAACTGATCAACAGAAATTGGAGGCCTTAGTAGAGACTTGGCACTCATTGTTGCCGAAGGCAGAAATTATTCCTATATCGGCATCTAACAAGTTTAATGTTGATGTCGTTATGCGCAGGGTAAAGGACCTAATACCTGATTCGCCACCTTATTTTGACAAGGATCAGTGGACAGATAAACCTGCTCGTTTTTTCGTGTCTGAAATATTGCGCGAAAAGATTCTTCTTTATTATGATAAGGAGATTCCTTATTCTGTAGAGGTCGTGGTTGAACAGTTTAAGGAAACTGAAAAGAAGATAAGTATAAATGCTGTCATTTATGTAGAGCGCGATTCTCAAAAAGGTATAATAATAGGTCACCAAGGAAAAGCATTAAAGAGGGTATCAACAGAAGCTCGCAAAAGCCTTGAGAAATTCTTTGGGAAGACTATATATTTAGAAACATTTGTCAAAGTAGATAAAGATTGGCGTAACTCTGATAAAGAATTGCGTAACTTTGGATATGACCAAAAAGATTAATATTGTTAACCCTAGTTGTGACAGCTTAAATATAAAGGAATTATGGGAAATATAGTAGCTATTGTAGGGCGCCCTAATGTTGGAAAGTCAACCATTTTCAATCGCTTAACACAAACCCGTCGAGCCATAGTTGCAGAGCAAGCGGGTACTACCCGAGACCGTCAGTATGGTAAGTCGGAATGGGGAGGGCGTGAGTTCTCTATCATTGATACTGGCGGATGGGTTGTCAATTCAGAGGATATCTTCGAGGAAGAAATCCACAAGCAGGTACTGCTTGCGGTTGATGAAGCAGATGTAATATTGTTTGTTGTTGATGTTGCATATGGGTTGAATGATTTGGATAGAGAAGTGGGTGTAATTTTACGTAGGGCCAAGAAACCTGTTCTTTTGGTAGCCAACAAGGCAGACAATAGTGAACTGGCTTTTGGCGCCTCAGAATTCTATAGCTTAGGGTTAGGTGATCCTTTCTGTATTTCAGCCCTGACTGGTAGCGGTACAGGTGATTTACTTGATGCCGTAGTTTCTCATTTCAACAAAGATGATGAAGTGTTGGAAGATAACTTGCCTCGTATCGCTGTTGTTGGCCGTCCTAATGCTGGTAAATCATCAATTATCAATGCATTGATAGGTGAAGACCGCAACATTGTGACTGATATAGCGGGCACCACACGTGATTCTATCTATACACGATATAATAAATTTGGTTTTGACTTTTATCTGGTAGATACAGCTGGAATTCGCAAAAAAACGAAAGTGACTGAAGATTTGGAGTATTATTCTGTGGTTCGTTCAATACGTGCTATAGAAAATTCAGATGTTTGTATACTTATGCTGGATGCTACGCGTGGTGTTGAGAGCCAAGATTTGAATATTTTTTCTTTGATACAGAAGAATTCTAAAGGTCTGGTGGTAGTAGTGAATAAATGGGATTTGGTAGAAGAAAAAAACGATAAGGTTATTAAGACTTTTACAGATGCTATTTATAATCGCTTTGCACCGTTTGTTGATTTCTCTATTATTTTTGCTTCAGCATTAACTAAACAGCGTATATTAAAAGTCCTTGAAGAGGCACGACAGGTTTATAAGAATAGGACTACTCGCGTTTCTACTGCAAAATTGAATGAAGAGATGCTTCCGCTGATTGAGGCATATCCTCCTCCAATGACTAAGGGCAAAATGTTGAAAATAAAGTATATTACTCAATTGCCAAATATGGCAGTGCCTTCTTTCGTATTCTTTGCCAACCTGCCTCAGTATATTAAGGAACCATACAAGCGATTTCTTGAGAATAAGTTGCGTGAGAAATGGAATTTTAAGGGTACACCTATTAATATTTTTATTAGGCAAAAATGATTGAACTGAAAGACATTTATAAATCTTTTGACGGGCTTGATGTGCTGAAAGATATTAGTGCAGTTTTTGAGAACGGAAAGACTAACTTAGTGATAGGTCAAAGTGGCTCTGGGAAAACAGTTCTTATGAAGTGTATTGTAGGGTTACTCACTCCTGACCGTGGACAGTTGTTGTATGATGGTCGCAATTTCCTCAGTATGGGGAAGCATGAGAAAAAGTTACTTCGTCGTGAGATGGGTATGATATTCCAAAGTGCAGCTTTATTCGATTCTTTGACGGTTTTAGAGAACGTGATGTTCCCTCTCAATATGTTTAGTAATGACACTTTACGTGAACGTACTCGTCGTGCTCGTTTTTGTTTGGAACGTGTTAACCTAATGAGTGATGCGCATGATAAGTACCCTGGTGAAATTAGTGGAGGTATGCAAAAGCGTGTGGCAATAGCCCGAGCCATAGCCCTTAATCCTCAATATCTTTTTTGTGATGAGCCCAATTCTGGCCTTGATCCCAAAACGTCACTTGTTATAGATGAACTGATTCAAAGTATCACCCACGAGTATAATATGACTACAATTATCAACACCCACGACATGAACTCTGTAATGGGTATCGGTGAAAGTATTATATTCATTCACAAAGGTATTTTAGAATGGCGAGGTACTAGTCATGAAGTTATCTCTTCTACGAATCAGAAGCTAAATGAGTTTGTTTTTGCTTCTGACCTCTTTAAGAAAGTCAAGGCGGTTGAGGAACTTGACCAAATTCTTGATCAGGCCTACACCAAATAGGGCAATGGAGTTATCAGATCAACTCCATGACTACTGACATCACCTTTTGTCCGATAGCTTCAGCTTCCTCTGGTGATGAAGCTTCACTATATACTCGGATAATAGGCTCTGTGTTACTGCTTCGTAGGTGTACCCAAGAATCAGCAAAGTCAATCTTTACACCATCAATATCGTTGATTTCCTCATTCTTATATAATTCCTTAACTTTAGCCAATATTGAAGGTACATCAGTGTCCGGTTTTAGATCAACACGATTCTTGGCCATGAAGTAAGAAGGATATGTAGCACGCAATTCGCTCAGTTTCTTCCCTTCATGGGCTATATGGCTAAGCAACAATGCAATGCCTACCAAAGCATCGCGACCATAATGGATAGTTGGGTATATCACTCCACCATTACCCTCACCACCAATAACAGCGCCAACTTCTTTCATCTTGGTAGTAACATTTACTTCGCCAACGGCAGAAGCAAAGTATTGCATACCATATTTACGGGTAACATCACGTAAGGCACGGGTTGAACTTAAATTAGAAACAGTATTGCCTGGAGTGTGCTTTAAAATATAATCAGCAACTGTAACCAGCGTATATTCCTCGCCATACATTTTCCCGTCTTCACATATCATAGCTAAACGGTCAACATCAGGATCTACTACAAAAGCAACATCATGTTGACCTTTCTTCATCAATTTCATGATGTCTCCCAAGTTCCTCTCTAATGGTTCAGGGTTATGTTGGAAATCACCTGTAGGTTCTGTATAAAGACCTGTAACTGTCTCGACACCTAACTGCTTCAGTAATTCTGGTAGGATAATGCCTCCAACTGAATTTACTGTATCGATTGCAACCCGGAAATGGGCCTTACGGATAGCATCCACATCCACTAAAGGCAATGCTAATACAGCATCAATATGTTTCTGGTTATATGAAAAATCAATTTTACAAGTCCCAAGCTTGTCGACATCAGCATAGTCAAAGTCCTCAGCCTCAGCTATGCGTAACACTTCGTTCCCCTCCTCCTTGTTAAGGAACTCCCCTTTTTCGTTAAGCAGTTTTAAAGCATTCCATTGCTTGGGGTTGTGTGAAGCTGTGAGGATGATACCACCACTGGCTCCTTCCATTGTGACTGCCAATTCTGTTGTAGGGGTAGTGGCAAGGTCTATGTCAACCACATCCCAGCCCATGCCCATCAATGTACCTACTACTACATTACGAACCATAGGGCCTGAAAGGCGGGCGTCTCGGCCTACAACAATCTTGTTGCTTTTTATAGTGCAAGTTCTCCTTATTAAAGTAGCATATGCAGATGTAAATTTTACAATGTCTAAAGGTGTTAGGCCTTTACTCGTCGCGCCTCCAATAGTACCTCGAATGCCAGAGATAGATTTAATTAAGGTCATAATTATCTATATAATTGGAATTTATGGATATCATAGAAGTAAGCTTTGACAGCACTCATAGCAGTTTCATGTCCCATCTTAGATGGAACAATAAGTTTCACTCGTGCTCCATCGCGTATATAGTTGAAAGGTATCAGCCAGCCTTGAGGAACGGTCTGACTACTATAAACATAGTACATCATTCCTGAGCTAAAAAGACCTGAGGCACTATTACCAATTTTCTGGTAACGGAAAATATCTACTTGTGCCACATGGCTAACATCTAAGTTGCTTATTACCAAAGTAGCAGCACTGTCTTTCTCCAGTCTGTATTCTGCATAACGAGCCAGCACCATGTCGTTATTCCTAATGGTATCACCTATGTCTTCAGAACCTTTATCAACAATCTGCATATACACACCGCTGGTTGTTTGAACGTATTCGTTTTTATTTACATCTGTTACGCATCCAGCATCTTGAAACTCTTTCTGTGTAATGACTTTTATATTGTTATCTTTAATAAAATTACTGATAGCTTTTTTCTCGTTATCCAGTAACTCAGCATATGTGACATTGTCAGAACATGCGTTAAAAGTAATACAAGCTAAAACAAAGGTTATAAAACAAATAACAAGTCTCTTCATTATTATTATCTAATTTATGACTGTACAAAAATAGCTCATTTCATCTTAATGGACTAAATTAACGCCCAAAAGCTGATAACTTTTAACCTTATTTAGTTACTTGGGGTGTTGATTAAAGCATTCTATAAGCAAACTCTTATATTTTTCCAATACTTCTTTAAATCTAATCGAGGCCATTTTGGCATCAGTTTTCTGCAGCTCGCCGCCAGATGCGTTTTTGTGTCCTCCTCCATTGAATTCTTCTGCCACCACATTACATGGGAATTCTCCAATGGATCTCAATGAGATCTTGACAATGTCCTTTTCTGTATCTTCTCTCAAAAAACAAGTAAAAATTACATCTTTAATCTGTAAAGGAATATTTACAAATCCTTCGCTATCGCCTTTTGAGTAATGGTATTTTTGTTGCTGTTCTCTTGTTAAAGTCAGTATGGCAGTATGATAATCGGGTAAGACTTCCATGTCTGAAAGGACTTGTCCTTGAAGAAACAAACGACTGGCAGAAAAATTGTAATTCACCTTTCTGTAAACCAAATCCTTGTCTACATGCTTTTGAAGTAACATACTCACTATAAAGAATAATTCTGGATTATTAGAATTGTATGTAAAACCGCCAGTATCTGTCATCATGCCAGTATAAATACATGTTGCCACTATTGTGTTCATTTTATAATAGTAGCCTAAATCACATAGGAAACGATAGAGCAGTTCACAAGTAGATGATTGCTCGGGGTGTGAAATAATGATATCTGCAAATTGCTCAGGATCCAGATGATGGTCAATCAATACTTTTTTTGCCTTTGATTCACGTATTTTCTCTGCCATCTCATCCACACGATTCAACTTGTTGAAGTCTAAACAACAAATCACATCCGCATCGGCAATTTTTATATTAGCTACATCGGTATAATAATCGTAGTTCATTATATTATCGGCTCCAGGTAACCATCTCAAAAAATCCGGGAACTGATTTGGCATGATAACACACACATTTTTACGCAAATATTTCAAGTAGTGATACAATGCGAGTGAAGAGCCGATGGCATCCCCGTCAGGATTTGTGTGGGCTATGATAACAAACTGTTTATACTCTTTTTGCCAATCTTTAAACTTGGTTACAAGCTCAGGGTTGATTATTTTGGTGAGCATACTGTATTCATTATTGGGTTGGAGTGACAAAAATAGTGAAAAAGTATCTTATTCGCAAAACTAAAGCCTATTAATGGCATTTATTAGATGGTATCCGACCATCAACCAAACAACAAACAGGGTACTGATGGCCCTTGTTGCTGAACGTAAGTTCAAATATCGGATAAAAAGGTAAATACAACAATAAAACAGCGATATTTCAAGCACACTTGTCCATAGATTATCAATGGAAGCCATTGGCAAACGTGATAAAAAAAGCAGTAATTCATTTAATGCTTTGATGAAGCTATTGATACAATCTGCTATCCCTTGTTGAAACCCAGAAAAAGGAGTGAAAAACAGCATGATGACAGCTCCATACATTATGATTGTTATTAGTGGCAAAACTAGTATGTTGCTTAGTAAAAAATGAGTGGAGAAACGGTGAAAGTATAGAATGACTAATGGAGCTGTACCGATTTGTGCAGCGATAGATACTGTCATGATATCTTTTACCTTTTTAACTACTACATTGCTGGGTTTTGGTAACGAAGCAGCTAATCTTGGTTGAAGGACTAAAATGGAAGCTACTGCGATGAATGAGAGCTGGAAACCGACATCAAATAACCAAAGAGGATTAAACAGAAGCATTCCAAAAGCAGTCAGCGTTAAAACATGGAGAGTCGCAGGACGTTCTTCTCTCATCGAAGCAATAGCGTGCATACTAAACATGATAGTAGAACGAACCACAGAGGTTGAAAGCCCTGTGAATATGGCAAAGGCCCAAAGCGTAATAATGATAATGCATATGGATATTGGCTTAAGATATGAAGAATGTTTCCATAATGGCATGAGGAGTAGAAGCATGAATCCATAAATTAGGCCAATGTGCAGCCCTGATAGTGCCAGTACATGACTTACACCTGCCACCGAATAGACCTCACGTATTTCATCGCTCAGCTCTTCTTTTGAGCCTGTGGTCAATGCGGACAAAATGGCGAATTCGTCTCCTTCAAATCCAAGGCTTTTATATCTGTCAATAACGATTGCTCGGGAATCCTGTAATCTTTGCATCCAGCTGGTTTTGTTGTTGTGACCTTTTACAAGCCAATGTCCTGCTCTGACATATGCAGTACCCGTAACACCTTTTCGTTTTAGATAGCCTACATAGTCAAAATCACCAGTATTATCATTGCTTGGGGCTTGCAATGTCGTATTCAACAAGATAGTGTCACCTCGGTTTATTGATGCAGACGCTTCATCCTTTGCTATATATAGGAGAAAAAGGTGTGACTTCCCATTGCGCTCATAAACGTCAGATGGTAACAAGTAAGTACGAGGCTTTTCTTGTGGGTGTTCCTTTACGACAGCTATGTAACTATCAGCTTTCCCAGAAAAGGAGTACTCAGTTTTTGCCAACTGCCATGATGTTAGTAAATAACCAATGCAAAGAATGAAGACATTTAATGCTGAGCCAAACAACCAATCAAATCGTTTGCTCAATAATCGTTCTGTAACTAAAATGCTCCATGACAACAAAGCAATTGCACATACCCATTCTATATGAGATTTGTGCAAGTACCATCCCATTACAATGCCAGCCACTAATGGCAACAGTAATCTGATTGATGGGTGCCGTTGGATAGCAGCTGACAACATAAATTATAGATTCTTCAAAGTTTCAATAGCAGCTATAGGGTCAGCTGCTGAGAAAACTGCATTGCCTGCTACTAGTACGTCAGCTCCTGCTTCAATAAGTCTGGCACCTGTATTAATATTCACTCCTCCATCAATCTCAATTAATGCGCGAGAACCAGATTCATTAATCAAATCACGTAACTCACGGGTCTTCTTTACCGTATTTTCAATAAACTTCTGCCCTCCAAAACCAGGATTGACTCCCATAAGCAATACCATGTAAACATCGTTGATAACGTCTTTCAGTAAAGAAACAGGTGTTGAGGGATTCAAGGTGACGGCTGGCTCCATGCCGGCGTCGCGAATCTGTTGAATAACACGGTGCAGATGTGGGCAGGTTTCATAATGTACGTTCATAATATATGCACCTAATGCCTTAATTTCTGGTATGAATTTCTCTGGTTGTACAATCATTAAATGTACATCTAAAGGTTTGTTAGAAAGTTTAACCACGTGCTTTAGTACAGGAAATCCAAATGAAATGTTTGGCACAAAAACACCGTCCATGATGTCACAGTGAATCCAATCGGCTTCACTCTGGTTCAGCATGTCTATTTCATCAGCCAAGTGGGCGAAATCGGCTGATAGGATAGAGGGGGAGATGATAGGTTTCATAAGTTTATTATTTAAAAGTACAATCGTTCGTTATCTTAAATCCACGTAGTAGTTCTTCCGTCTGTAATCTTTTCTTTCCAGGCAATTGCAAAGACTTGATGCTGATGAAGCCGTCTGCTGCAGCTACATGTAGATATGTCTTACCATCAGTTAAAATGTTTCCAGCATTTAGTGAATGGGACTTTATTACCTTTTCAGTCTGGAATATTTTGACAGGCAGTGGCCCTTCAGAATCAGGTTGAAGTAATTCTGTCCATGCTGCAGGATAAGGAGATAAACCTCGCACATGGTCATATATCTTTTTTACGCTACTACTCCAATTGATGCGACATGTGTCTTTGAAAATCTTGGGCGCAGGACGCAAGTTGCCCACCACTGCCATCTGTTCTTGAGGGATAGACTTAACTGTGCCATTAATAATGGCGTCTACCGTTTCTGTTACCAACTTCCCTCCCAGTATCATCAGCTTGTCATGAACAATGCCTACATCATCGGTATCAGCAATGGGTATTTTAACTTGTTGAATCACTTCGCCAGTATCAATTTCATGCTTTAGGAAAAAAGTAGTGATGCCTGTTTCTGTATCACCATTCATTACAGCCCAGTTGATTGGAGCTGCTCCTCGGTATTGGGGTAGCAAAGATGCGTGAAGGTTGAAAGTCCCGTATTTTGGCATATCCCAAACAACTTCTGGCAACATTCTGAAAGCGACTACAATTTGTAAGTCTGCTTTCCATGCCCTAAGCTCTTCAATAAAAGTCTCGTCTTTCAGTTTTTCAGGCTGTAACAAAGGTAGGTTATGCTCCAATGCGAATTGTTTTACAGGTGAGAACTGAATTTTGTGCCCTCTACCAGCAGGCTTGTCTGGCATCGTAATGACACCTACTACGTTGTATCCGCCTTCTACCAGACATCGCAGAGACTCTACTGCAAATTCTGGTGTGCCCATATATACGATTCTCAAGCTGTCTTTTGTTTGACCTTCTTTCTCCATTTCCTTTCTTCAATACTTTTTTATTCAGCTGTCAAATTCAGCAACATGCCTCGGTATGAATTGAATATTTTCGACTTAGATACGAACCCAATATATTTGCCATCCTCATCTACCACTGGTAGATTCCAGGCATTTGTCTCGTCAAACTTCTGCATTACTTGGGCCATGTTGTCATTATAGAGCAGTCTTCCAGGAGGTGATACCATTAACCTTTCAACTGTAAATCTATGGTATAATTCTTGCCTGAACATAATGTTACGAATATTATCCAATAATACTATACCCAATAATCTCCCCTCTGCATCAACAACAGGAAATATATTTCGTTTCGACGTAGCGATGACCCCTATCATCTCACCCATATCCATTTCAGGGCGTACTGTTTTGAAATCTTTTTCCACTACGTTTTCAGTTTTCATCAACGTCAGTATTGCTTTGTCTTTGTGATGGGTAAGTAACTCGCCCTTTTTAGCCAGTCGCATAGAATAGATGCTATGAGGTTCGAAAACTATGATGGTCAGGTAGGCGCTAACAGAAACTATCAGTAATGGCAGGAACAAGTCATATCCACCAGTTAATTCTGCTATAAGAAATACTCCAGTAAGTGGAGCATGCATTACACCACTCATGATGCCTGCCATCCCCATTAAAGCAAAATTCTTTTCAGGCAGGTAGCTAGTAAAGTCAATGGTATTGCTATAATGAGCAAAAACAAATCCTGCAATACAGCCAAGAAATAACGACGGAGCAAATACACCACCACATCCTCCTCCTCCGTTAGTAGCGCTTGAAGCGAATACTTTTGTAAGCAGGATTAAGAGTAGGAACACTATCAGCCAGTTGTTGTGCCCATAGAAAATAGAGTTATTCATCACGGCATTCCAGTCTTGGTTGGAAGCCCCATTCAACAGTAAGGTGATGGTGTCATAACCTTCTCCATAAAGAGGAGGGAACAAGAAAATAAGGATGCTAAGTATAAAACCTCCAAAAAGAAGCTTGCGCCAATTCTTGTTTAGCTTGGCAAACAAGTTCTCTGTGGCATTCATGGCTCGTGTAAAATAAAGAGATACCAATCCACAGAAGATGCCCAATAAAATGACATATGGAATGCGGTTGAGTTGAAATGCCTCGTCTAAGTGAAACTCAAACATAGCGTTCTGCCCTGATGTCAGATAAGCAACAGTAGCTGCTGTTACAGAAGCTATCAGCAAAGGCAATAACGAGCTCATGGTTAGGTCAATCATAATGACCTCAATAGTGAATACCAAACCCGCAATGGGCGCTTTGAAAATGCCAGCTACTGCTCCTGCTGCGCCACAACCTACCAGTAGCATTAATGTACTTTGGGACATCTTAAATGTAGTGCCCAGTTGTGAACCAATTGCAGATCCAGTCAGGACGATAGGCGCCTCTGCTCCTACTGATCCTCCAAAACCGATGGTAATGGAACTAGCGATCAAACTTGACCAAGTGTTATGTCTTTTAATATGCCCTTCTCTGCGGGAAATAGCATAAAGTATTTTGGTTACTCCGTGGCTGATGTCGTCTTTCACGATATGGCGGATGAAAAGTCCTGTCAGGAAAATGCCAATGACAGGATATACCAGATACAGGAAATTGGCCTCAGAACTGATAAAACTGCCTGTAAGTATTGATTGTATCCATGCGATAAGCATTTTCAGAACTATAGCAGCTAAAGCACAACACAAGCCAACAATGAAGCTTAATATCAACACAAACTGTTTTTCTCTAATATGCTGTTCGCGCCATAGTATGAACCGCTCTAAACGGGTTTTTCTGGTCACAGGTTTTTCCATAGTCACATTCTGATTATCTTTATTTCCCCCTTTGCACTGAGTTTTACAATACTCGAAGGCTTTGCTTTGGTCTTTTCATCTCTTCTGCTTTCTACGATGTAATCAACGGCTTGCTTGATCTCCTCACTGATCTCACTAAAATTAGCGGGAGAAGGAGTTCCACTAATGTTTGCAGATGTTGATACAATAGCTTTGCGAAATCTTAAACATAGCTGTTTGGAAAAGTACTCATTTGTTACACGTATGCCCACGCTGCCATCTTCAGCAAGTAGGTTGGGGGCCAGGTTGCGTGCTCCATCATAAATGATGGTCATAGGTTTATCGGCCATTTCAATCAAGTCCCATGCCACATCATTTATTTCCTTCACATAATAATTAAGTTTGGCTGCTGTGTCAATTAACACTAGCATCGCTTTACTGTCAACTCTATGTTTAATCTCGAACACACGTTTCACTGCATCTTCATTGGTGGCATCGCACCCAATACCCCAGATAGTATCAGTAGGGTAGAGAATGACGCCTCCTTTTTCCATTACCTCACAAGCCTTTCGTATGTCTTCACTAATATTCATTATCATTTTTTTAAGTCAATACTGAATCTTTCGTATTTCTTGACTGATTTCATCTGCAAAATTAGTATTTTTGCAGCGATAATAAAATAATTCATGAAAAATCCGAGTGATAATATCAGTTACCGCCATACTTTACCCATCCAACTCCGGTTTGGTGACATCGATAGGTTTGGCCATGTCAATAATGTAGTGTATTTCCAGTTTTATGACCTGGGAAAGAGCGAATATTTTGCTACCGTTTGTCCTAATGTTGATTGGTCTGCTATTGGCATAGTAGCTGTGCACGTCACTGCCGATTTCCTTTCCCAGATTCGTGGCACTGACGATGTGGCTGTCCAGACAGCTGTCACCGCTATCGGAACAAAAAGTTTTACCTTAGCGCAACGTGTTATTGACGTGCGTACCAATGAGGTGAAGTGTGTAGGTACATCAGTTATGGTTACCTATGATCTCAAAGCACTTGAATCTATTCCACTCCGCGAAGAATGGATAGAGGCCATATGCGCATACGAGGGGAGAGATGTCAGAAAAGAGAAAAAATACCATCCTTGAGCCCTGTTTAACATAAATTACATATTTGGTGTAATTTTTACATTCCTTTATAGCATATAATTGCAGATAATTCCCTATCTTTACCGCTTGTTGGAAAATATGTTTTAATTCTTTCCAACTCTATGCCTTATGATAAAAAATAAAAAAAATATATATAATGACTTACAAATGGAATTATCTGCCCATTTCAACCGATCAGACAGAGGCGAGCCATCAGCTGGCTCAGGACCTGGGTATCAGCCCGATCCTGGGTAGACTGCTGGTAGAACGAGGCATTACAGATGTCTCGTCTGCGAAGAAGTTCTTCCGCCCTCAACTGCCCGACCTGATTGATCCTTTCTTGATGAAGGACATGGATGTGGCAGTAGATCGCTTAAACAAAGCACTGGGTAAGAAAGAACGCATCTTGGTTTATGGGGACTATGATGTAGACGGCACAACGGCAGTGTCGTTAGTTTATAAATTTATACAGGAGTTTTACTCTAATATTGATTACTATATTCCGGATCGTTACGAAGAGGGATATGGTGTGTCGTTCAAGGGAGTTGACTATGCTGTTGAGACTGGTGTTAAGCTGGTTATCGTGTTGGATTGTGGCATAAAGGCTGTGGATGAGATAGCCTATGCAAAGGAGAAGGGAGTTGATTTCATCATTTGCGATCATCATGTGCCCGATGATGTGTTACCTCCGGCAGTGGCTATCTTGAATGCCAAACGTCTTGACAATACTTATCCTTACGAGCATTTAAGTGGATGTGGTGTGGGCTTTAAGTTCATGCAAGCTTTTGCCATAAGCAATGGTATTGAGTTTCATCGCTTGATACCACTGCTAGATTTGTGCGCCGTAAGTATCGCTTCTGACATTGTACCAATAATGGGTGAGAATCGTATTTTAGCTTTTCATGGGCTGAAGCAGATTAACAGTAATCCAAGTATCGGACTGAAGGCCATTATTGATATATGTGGCTTATCAGATAAAGAGATAACCATGAGTGATATTATCTTTAAGATAGGTCCACGTCTCAATGCCTCTGGGCGTATGCAAAATGGCAAGGATTCTGTTGACTTGTTGACAGAGAGAGATATCAAAGTGGCACTGAAGAAAGCCAATCAGATAAATGAATATAATGAGCAACGTAAAGACTTGGATAAACAGATGACCGAAGAAGCCAATGAGATTGTGTCAAAGGCGGAAGGTTTGAATGATAAACGTGCCATTGTGCTATATAATCCTGATTGGCATAAAGGTGTGATTGGCATTGTGGCTTCTCGACTTACTGAGGTATTCTATCGTCCTGCTGTCGTATTGACTCGTACCAACGATTTGGCTACAGGTTCTGCTCGTTCTGTCTCTGGGTTTGATGTCTATCAGGCAGTAGAGTATTGCCGTGATCTGCTGGAGAATTTTGGCGGTCATACCTATGCAGCTGGTCTGTCAATGAAGGTTGAGAATGTCCCTGAATTCAGACGCCGTTTTGAGGAATATGTTGACAAGCACATCATGGAGGAGCAGACTGTTCCTGTTATCGATATTAATGCCGAGATTGACTTTAAGGACATTACTACAAAATTCTGTAATGACCTTAAGAAGTTCAATCCTTTTGGCCCGGATAATATGAAGCCTATTTTCTGCACGCACAATGTGTTCGACTATGGTACCAGCAAGGTGGTAGGTAAAGAGCAAGAGCATATCAAACTGGAACTGGTTGACAACAAGTCTAACAAAGTTATGAACGGCATTGCATTCGGACAAAGTTCTCGTGCAAGATTTATCAAAACCAAGCGCTCGTTCGACATCTGCTACACCATTGAGGAGAATACCCACAAGAAAGGTGATGTGCAGTTGCAGATTGAAGACATACAGCCTAATTAAATGACTGTGTGACAGCTGATGACTGACTATCTCAGCATATTACGTCAATACTGGGGCTACGACTCGTTCCGTGGCATTCAGCAAGATATCATCGAAAGCATTGGCTCAGGCAAAGATACCCTGGGCTTGATGCCAACGGGTGGTGGTAAGTCCATTACTTTTCAAGTGCCTGCTTTGGCAATGGATGGCATGTGTCTGGTCATCACTCCTCTTATTGCATTGATGAAAGACCAGGTTAGGCATCTTAGAGAGCAGAACATCCGTGCGTTAGCTATATATGCGGGCATGACCCGTAGTGAAATCACTCAAATATTCGATAATGCCATCTTTGGCGATTATAAATTCCTGTATGTTTCTCCTGAGCGATTGGAAACGGAAATGTTCCGTCAACGCCTCAAGCAGATGCACATCAGCATGATAGTGGTCGATGAGAGCCATTGCATCTCACAATGGGGCTACGATTTCCGCCCTTCCTACCTACAAATTGCTGAAATCAGAGACTTCATGCCAGAGGTGCCCGTCTTGGCACTTACTGCCACAGCTACACCCGAGGTAGTGGCTGATATCCAACATCAGTTGCATTTCCGTCATGAGAACGTGTTCCGCATGAGCTTTGAACGCACAAATCTGGCTTATGTGGTACGACAGTTAGATGACAAACGAGGCGAGTTATTGCATATCCTTCGTAGTGTGCCAGGCAGTGCTATCATCTATGTCCGTAACCGAAAGCGCAGTAAAGAGGTGGCTGAGATGTTGCAACACGAAAAGGTTTCTGCCACATTCTATCATGCAGGTTTGGAGCAAGTGGCGCGAGACATGCGCCAGCGAGATTGGCAAGAAGGCAAATGCAGGGTCATTGTAGCCACTAATGCTTTCGGCATGGGAATTGATAAACCTGATGTGCGCTTGGTGATACATGTAGATATTCCCGATTCTATTGAGGCCTATTTTCAAGAAGCAGGACGTGCCGGACGTGATGGGAAGAAATCTTATGCGGTGTTGCTCTATAATAGCTCTGACTTGACGACCTTGAGACGCCGTGTGGCAGAAAGTTTCCCGGAGAAAGACTATATCCGTGAGGTGTATGAGAAGCTTCAATTCTATTTTCAGATGGCTATGGGTGATGGTTTGGGCTGTGTAAAGGAGTTCAAACTAGATGATTTTTGCGTAAAATTCAAACTTTTCCCTGTTCAGGCTGATAGTGCACTTCGCATCTTAACTCAGGCAGGCTATATCACCTATACAGATGAGCAGCACCGTGCTTCGCGTTTGATGTTTACCTTGCGACGTGATGAGTTATATAAGTTACAACATCTCAGTGAAGAGGCCGATCGTCTGATTCAGACTACCCTACGTTGTTATACCGGCTTGTTTTCTGATTATGCTTATATTGACGAAGAGCTCCTTGCATTGCGCACCTATCTGACGCATGACAAGGTATATCAGATTTTCCGTCATCTGTCTCAACAGCATATTGTTAGTTATATTCCTGCTAAAAGCACTCCTTATATTATTTATGCGTGCGAGCGTGTAGAGAAAGATCGTCTTGTCATTCCTTCTTCGGCTTACGAAGATAGGAAAGAACGCTTGAAGAGGCGTATTGAGGCTATGATCAGTTATGTTCAAAACAAGGTAACCTGCCGCAGTCGACTCCTTCTAAGTTATTTTGGTGAGGAGAACGACCATCGTTGCGGACAATGTGATGTGTGTTGTCATTCTTAGATGAATTAATCAATTAATATATTTGTTATTCTCTATTACAACTGCTATCTTTGCCCCATAAAATCGTGAATATGGGATTCTTTAAGACATTATTTGGAGGTGGGGTGTCTGACCCTGTAGAAGAGCAGAAGAAGCAGATCCAGAAAGAGTTTGAGATATTGAAATATGACGGCATACGTGCTCGCCGTATGCATAGGATGGACTATGCCCGCAAGTGCTTTGAAAAGGCAATTAAGTTGCAGGATGATTTTGAGACCTATGCACAACTTGTACAGTTGTTATTTGAGACAGGTGATTTCCAAGCTGCTTTGGAACCTTTGGACCACATGGCAAAAGCTGAGCCCCATATAGCCGAAACATTCATTTCGCTGGCTACCGTGCATTTCATGTTGGAAAACTATCAGGAAATGGCTGACAATGCTCAATTGGCCATTGATAAGGCACCAGACAATGTACAGGCGTATTATTTGAAAGGTAAGGCTATGCAAGGACTGGCACAAGAAGATGAGGCTGTGAATTTGTTTACCAAAGCTATTGATTTGCAAAATGATTTTGCAGAGGCTTTGCTGCTTAGAGGACAAATCTACTTACGTCAGGCTAAGTTGACAGAAGCTTTGGCAGATGCCGAAGCGGTGATTGGCTCGGGCAAAGAGGTGGAAAGCGGTTTGCTATTGCGCGGGTCAGTGAAAGAAGTGGAGAATCAACCAGAAGATGCAGAGGCCGATTATCGTCAGGTGTTAGAACTCGATCCCTTCAATCAGCAAGCCTATATCTATATTGGTAAACTCTATTTGAAGAAAGAACGCTATGCAGATGCTATTGGTGTCATGGACGATGCTATCGAGATGAGTCCTGTTTTTGCCCAAGCCTATGAGGTTAGAGCTGAGGCGAAGAGACTGGCAGGTGATGACGAAGGCGCTGCTAAAGATGCTACTGCTGCTGCCAATCTAAAGGCTGCAAGCGAGGTGACCAGTGAGGTAGTTGATCCTGCTGCCAGTATCAAGGAGATAGATATTTTGCATTTATAATGAATTTTTCCTTATAAATTGTTTGCATTTAAAATAATTTGCTTACATTTGCATCCGAAATAAAGAAAAAACTAACAAATGAAGTCACTGTTTTCTTTTGCATACTACTTTTATTACTTTTACTTTAGCCATAAAGTAGAGCGGGAGTTTGTATGTGTCAAGTGACAGTGATGCTTAAGAACCAAGGATGAAAAAGTAAAACAGATATGAAGTCCCGCTCCACCCAGTGTGAGGCGGGATTTTTATTTACATCAGTTATGAAGAAAATAGCAATACAAGGAGGATATGGGTCTTTTCACGACATTGCTGCTCATCAATTCTTCGGAGATGAGGAGATTGAGCTTATTTGTTGTGCCACTTTTGAAGATATATTCAAGGCTATCCATCAAGATAGTAATGTAATTGGCATGCTGGCTATTGAGAATACAATTGCTGGCAGCTTGCTGTACAACAATGAACTGCTTCGTCAGAGTGGGGTACAGATCATTGGTGAGCACAAGTTGCGAATATCACATAGTTTTGTATGTTTGCCTGATGATGATTGGGACGATATTACGGAAGTAAACTCTCACCCTATAGCCTTGATGCAGTGCCGTGAGTTTCTTTCTCAGCATCATCAGTTGAAAGTGGTCGAAACTGAAGATACGGCATTGAGCGCAGAGAATATTAAAAAGAACAACTTGCATGGTCATGCAGCTATTTGCTCGAAGTATGCCGCCGAGATGTATGGAATGAAGGTGTTGCAAGAGGGCATTGAAACCAACAAGCACAACTTTACCCGTTTCTTGGTGGTTGCTGATGCTTGGCAGGTAGATGCATTGAATCGCACCAAGCCTATGAATCCAAACAAGGCCAACTTGGTGTTTACCTTGCCTCACAAGGAAGGTAGTCTGTCACACGTACTGTCCATCCTGTCGTTCTATCAGATTAACTTGACCAAAATCCAGTCACTGCCTATCATAGGACGTGAGTGGGAGTACCAATTCTATATCGATGTGGTATATGACAATATGCTGCGTTATAAGCAGTCTATTGCCGCTATTTCCCCATTGACCAAAGAACTTAAAATTTTAGGAGAATATGAAGAAGGAAAATCCAGCATCTAAAATACGCCCAGCAGACAGATTGAGCAGCGTTAGCGAGTACTATTTCTCTCGCAAGTTGAAAGAGGTGGCACAAATGAATGCTGAGGGCAAAGATGTCATCAGTTTAGGCATCGGTAGCCCTGACATGCCCCCCTCTGCTGAGACTCTTAACAAGTTGTGCGATGCAGCACAGGATCCTAATGGCCATGGTTATCAGCCTTATGTGGGTATACCGGAACTGCGTCAGGCATTTGCACGATGGTACAAGCGTTGGTATAACGTAGATCTTGATGCCAACAAAGAGATACAACCCCTTATTGGCTCGAAGGAAGGTATCCTACATGTGACGTTGGCTTTGGTAAACCCAGGTGAGCAGGTGCTGGTGCGTAATCCTGGTTGTCCAACCTATACATCGCTGAGCAAGATATTAGGTGCAGAGGTTATCTATTATGACTTGAAAGAGGATAATAGCTGGATGCCCGATTTCGATGTGTTGGAAAAGATGGATATGAGTCGTGTAAACCTCATGTGGACCAACTATCCGCACATGCCGACAGGTAACAATGCCACTCCCGATCTTTATGAAAGACTGGTGAAACTGGCAAAGGATAAGGATATCGTGATTGTGAACGACAACCCCTACAGCTTTATTCTGAACGACCATCCTCAGAGCATCCTCAGTGTACCAGGTGCCAAAGAATGCTGCATTGAGTTCAACTCAATGAGTAAGAGCCACAACATGCCGGGATGGCGTGTGGGTATGTTGGCATCTAATGCTGATTTCGTTCAGTGGATACTGAAGGTGAAGAGTAATATTGACAGTGGCATGTTCCGTGCCGTTCAGCTGGCGGCTGCTACTGCCCTTGATGCTGAAGCTGATTGGTATGAGGGCAACAATCGCAACTATCGCAACCGTCGCGCTCTGGCAGGTGCCATCATGCACGAACTGGGTTGCACCTACGACGACCAGCAGGTGGGCATGTTCCTTTGGGGCAAGATACCTGACAGCTATGCTGATGTAGAACAGCTCACAGAGAGGGTGCTTCATGAGGCAAGGGTGTTCATCACCCCTGGCTTCATTTTTGGCAGCAATGGTAGCCGTTACATTCGCATCTCCCTCTGCTGCAAGGACAGCAAACTGGCTGAAGCATTAGAAAGAATAAAAAAACTAAACAAATAAAGATATGGAACTCGACTTATTACCCATTGAGTTAGCGGGTGTAAAAAAAGAACGCCCCGTTGTGATAGCAGGCCCATGTAGTGCCGAAACCGAAGAGCAAGTAATGAACACTGCCCATGCATTGGCCAATAACGGCATCAAGATATTCCGTGCAGGAGTTTGGAAGCCACGTACCAAACCGGGTGGCTTCGAGGGCAATGGCGAGAAGGCTTTGCCTTGGATGCAGCGAGTGAAGCAGGAAACGGGCATGTATGTCACTACAGAAGTGGCGAATGCAGAGCATGTGGAACTGGCTTTGAAATATGGCATCGATATCCTTTGGATTGGTGCCCGCACAACCGCCAGTCCGTTTGCTATGCAAGAGATAGCCGATGCCCTGCAAGGTGTCGATATCCCCGTGCTGGTGAAAAACCCAGTCAACCCTGACATTGAGTTGTGGATTGGTGGCTTAGAACGCCTCAACCAGGCTGGTATTAGGCGTTTG